>Ga0193952_1000417_pt1 | contig 18293 bp, 17 predicted proteins | sample BB_3_MG_FD_140368 | JGI IMG/M metagenome (GOLD analysis project Ga0193952, IMG submission 140368) | Microbial mat bacterial communities from the Broadkill River, Lewes, Delaware, United States - BB_3_MG | ecosystem: Environmental > Aquatic > Freshwater > River > Microbial mats | place: USA... | reverse complement strand
ACCCCCAAGCTCGATATCTGCTTCAGTCAATTCACACTTGAAGTGGGTGATCGCTTGCTGCTTTGCAGTGATGGGCTGACTAATATGGTCAATGATTGCGAAATAGAAGCCTCACTTCAAAAGCCTGGCACCATTAAAAACCTTTGCAATGAGCTTTTAAGCCGTGCTCTCAGCGCGGGTGGGAAAGATAATATTACCGTCTTATTGGTTCAGATAGACGGCCTTGATTAGAGAAAGTTCCCCTGGTCACGCTGGACAGATTTCGTGTCTGTTTTTCATCTGGAAAGGTCATTAAATTCGTTGCACTCACAAAACAAATGAAAAGGAGAACATCATGTTGAAAATTGAATTGAACTACGACAATAAGAGACTGGCGGTTTATGAAACAGAAAATGAGCAGATCCGTGTAGGTCGCAATTCTGCTAATGACATCCACATTGATAACCTCGCTGTTTCAGGCTCCCACGCTATCATCAAAAGAGTCATGAATAACTACTTCATCGAAGATTTGAATAGCACCAATGGAACATTTGTTAATGAAAAGAAAATCACCCAATATGAGATTCTCGATGGAGATGAAGTCATCATAGGCAAACACAGCCTGACGTTCCATTATCTCCGCAGTTTTTCCAGACAAAAAAATGCGCTGGACCAAACCATGGTTCTCGATACAAAAAAACAAAAAGAGCTGTTGAAAAAGAATCTTTGAATTTCTATCAATAGCGACTTATAAGCTGCAAAACTTTTAAAATCGGCTAGATTCTGAAACAATTTTTTTTCATGCTTCACACAGGATGAGTACTATGAATCTATTTAGTTGGAACGAAAGCTTGGAAACAGGTCTCTCTGAGGTTGATCAGCAACACCATCACTTGATCGATATGACAAATGCATATGGTGCCCTCCTGGCTCAAGATAATGTGTGTCAAACGACCGCAAGTAAACTAGTTAAAGCACTGCTTGAATACACGACGTATCACTTTGAGACAGAAGAAAAGATCATGAGGGATCTGATGATCAACCATTCACATGTTGCTCATCACTTATCAGAACATCAAACGTTTCTTCAGGAAGTTCTGACCATAGAAAGCGATATCGCAACTGGTTGTGGTAGAACACAGCAAAATCTGTTTGATTTTCTGATTAACTGGCTGGTCTATCATATTCTGGGAACTGACATGAAGATGGCATACCAGTTAAAATCAGACAGCAAAGCAAGCAGTGCCACAAGTGATGATCAGATAAATAATAAATCGACAAACCTGTTACTAACAGCGCTGAATAATCTTTTTCAACAGGTTTCAACTCGTAACAGCCAATTAACAGAACTAAATCAAACACTAGAAAACAAGGTCCATGAAAGAACTCAGGAACTACTCAAAAGCAATCAAAAACTCCAAGAATTGGCATCGACTGATGCTCTGACCGGACTGCATAACCGTCGCTACGCGTTACGGCTATTGAAGCAACTCTGGATCGAGTCTGAACAAGAACAGCGGCCTCTCGCCTGCATAATGATTGATGCAGATCAATTCAAACAGGTTAATGATAAATATGGTCACGATGCCGGCGATCTGGTTCTGAAAGAGCTGGCCAAGCAGTTAACTCATGCCGTCCGGACAGACGATCTCGTTTGTCGCCTAGGTGGGGATGAGTTTCTGATTATCTGCCCTGGAACAGACATGACAGGGGCACTGACTGTCGCTCAAAGCACTCATGCCAAAATTGCGGAGCTCACCGTACCGGTTCCTGGCGAAGGAGAGTGGAAAGGAAGCATCAGTGTTGGTATTGGCATTAAAAACAGATTGATGAATCAACCTGAAGAATTAATTAAAGCGGCGGACAAAAATGTCTACGCCGCCAAAAAAGCAGGGAAAAACTGTGTCAGACATCTTGCCTGAGCGGTTAGCTTCAGAGGGATTCTAAAGGTTCAAACAACCTGACATCTTATTCTTTAACCGCTGTCAGAACATAAACAGGATCATAAGCCTCAAACATTTTATAATTTGAATGAGGCCTCGTGCGCGCAATATTAACGGTCACAACTTCAACCTGATAACCGGCATTGGCAAAAAACTCATTGGCTGCCGTTAAAGTATCGAGAGTAATCACATTCATAACAATGCGCCCACCAGTCGCTAAACGCTGGTCAGTACTATCTAGGATATCCCAGAGGCGGCCACCACTACCGCCGATAAATACACGATCAGGATCAGGGAGTTCCTCCATGCAGTCGGGGGCATCCCCTTCAATCAGCGCCACATTACGGGTATTGAACTTTTCCAGATTCTGCTTGATAAACTGACGACACTCTTCATTTCGTTCAATGGCAAATATCCGACCATTCGGCAAAAGGTGGTCGGCTTCAATGCAAAGAGATCCTGATCCGGCCCCCACATCCCAAAGGCACATATCGTGGCGCAATTTCAACTTGGCCAAGGTGATCACGCGAACTTCTTCTTTGGTAATCAGCTTTTTGATACTGACAAATTCTTCATCGGGAATACCCAAGGTTGGAACATATCGTTGATTCTCATCTTCATATTCTTTAATCAGCAACAGAACATTCAATGGTGCAGCGTCCAGTTCAAGCAGCCCACGGACATCTGTTACGCGAATCTTTTCAGCCTCTGTTCCTAGATTTTCACACAGATAGGCCTTGTAACCGCTACGATTGCGGCTCAGCAGCTCTCGCCCGATCATCCCCGGAGTGTTAACTCCATCGGTTAGAACCGCCGCCTTATCATTCGCAACAATCCGATCGACAACATCCTTTAGCATCCGTCCCTGAACAGAGACAAACACAGCATCATCCCAAGGCTCGCGAATCTTGGCAAAAGCATATTGAACTGAAGTGACATTCGGCAAAAACTCGATCAATTCATCCGGCAAATTACGCAGCAGATAACGTCCCGTCCCAAAGAACAATGGATCCCCTGAGGAAAGGACAACAGCGCGATTCTCACACTCTTGTAAAGCAGTCACCATCTGCCCGAGATTACTCTCATCAACAGCCATTTGCTCTCCAGCATAATCAGGAAACAGGGCCAGTAACCTCTCAGCACCGAACAGGTGATCACTTTGGTTGATCAGTTCCAGCGCCTGCGGTGTAAAACCTTCTTGCCCGGCGATACCGGCACCGATAACATGAATTGATTTCATCCTCTGCCTCCCTTGGAGATCACACAACAACGACTTATCTGCATAGAACTCTCTATTTTCAGTTTCTGCCTGAAAACCGCTCTTTTCCTGAAATTTGGCGTCAATCTACTATTTGCTTGTGCGACATAAAGGACTGCGCCTCCGCTCAAAAACTTGGTTTCCTAGAGCCATGCAGAAATTGCTGGTTATATATCAGAATCGGCCACAACACCCATCCAGAACTTCCAGACGGGCACTTAAATTAACCGTTCAACTTTTTAACAGTTGCAATGCCATTCGTGAAGTATTCAATAATATTGTGACAACCATAATCCTGTTCAATATGAAACAGGCATTCCAGTGGAGCTCCGATAGCATCTAACAAAATGATCCGATTAATTCCACCATGCCCCACAATAACAATCTCTCCCCCCGCATGGTCAGAAACTATTTTCTTGATCAAGGGACGCACTCGCCTTGCCAACTGTAGAACACTTTCACCTGCTGGCGGAGAAATATTGACAATATCTTCCAACCGGGCCTGCCACAATTCAGGATATTCACGTTGAAGTTGCTCCCAGGGACGTCCTTCCCAGTCTCCGGCGTGCAATTCCCTCAATTCGTGACAATACTGAGGCTTAACACCCTGTAAGAGCGCAATCTGATCAGCAGCGACACGACATCGGCGGAGATCACTGGAATAAATAGCAGTGAGAGGCTTGTGCTGAAAACGGCCGGCAAAGGCAGCGGATTGTTGGCGTCCGAGATCAGTCAAGCGAGTATCCCCCTGACCATTATAACGCTTGGATTGATAACCTTCGACCTGACCATGACGCAACAGATGAACTCGTGTCGTTTTCATTTAAACTCCGATAGATCAGCAACACTTCAGTGGGGGGCGCGGCTAAAAAATCCTCAATTTTACTCATCCTCACTATTGTCTGCGGACAGAGCATCTTCTATCCGTTCCCAAATTTCATCACTTCCCTCTCGTGTCGCCGCTGAAAAAAGACTGAATGCATCGACAGGCAAACCAGTTTCGGCAGCAATCAACTTGATCTGTTTGTCGCGTTGCGAGCGGTTAACCTTGTCAATTTTAGTAATAACAAGAATTGTCGGAACCCCAAACTCTTCAAGCCAGTCGAGCATTTTAACGTCTTCTTCTCTCGGAACACGACGGATATCGAGAATGAAAACAACCCCCTTCAAACTCTCACGAGTCTCAAGGTAGGTCCTGATCATCGGTCCCCACGCTTTTTTCACAGCCAGTGGAACCTTAGCAAAACCGTAGCCCGGAAGGTCGACCAGAGAGAAGCTCTGATTAACGGCAAAAAAATTGATCAGTTGTGTCCGCCCAGGCGTTGAAGATGTTCTGACCAGGTTTCTCCTCCGAGTCAAAACATTAATCAACGAACTCTTTCCGACGTTACTGCGCCCGGCAAATGCAATTTCAGGAAACTCCGCCGGAGGATAGTTGCCCGGACGGGTTGCACTTTTGATAAATTCTGTAGAAGAAATTTTCATCACATCACTTTAATACAAATAAGGGGAAAACTATTATCATCAGGAGAATAGCCCAGAGTCGAAGCTTTGGCAACCGTCCTCATAAACACCCACTAAGAGGCAACAAAGTTTCTCATTCAGGTAATTTTTAGTGATCTTGAAATGCTATTTCTGTTATTATGCTCCAGTTTGTTTACACTATTCACCATTTCCGAATATAATAATTTGGAGTTGTCAGTCGTCAAATTTATTGAGAGGAGAAATAAAATGCTCAGCAAAAAACTAACCGATGCAATTAACGATCAAATTCAATTTGAATATTATTCCGCTTTTATCTACAAAGCGATGCAGGCATATTTTGAAGTAGAAGATCTTCCAGGGATGGCAAACTGGATGAATATTCAGTTTCAAGAAGAGATGTCTCACGCTGAAAAAATGTTCAACTTTGTCTGTGAAACAGGGGGACATGTTGAACTTCAGGCGATGTCTGCTCCTAAAAGCAGCTATAATTCACCCCTTGAAATTTTCCAAGAATCATTGGAGCACGAGCAGATTGTCACCTCACGCATCAATGACCTGATGGACCTTGCCCAACAGGAAAAAAACCATGCAGCTCAGATTTTCCTACAGTGGTTTATTACAGAACAAATTGAAGAAGAAGCAAGCGTCAGCCATATCATTGCGAAACTAAAGCGAGTCAAAGAAGATGGTCGTGGCTTGATGATGATTGATCAGGAACTATCAAATCGATCCTTTACCCCGATTGATACCGCAGAAGCATAACTTAATTTTGATGTAAATCACGAGAGAATGGAGGAAGAACCATGAATGAAGCTGATGTCAAAAAAGCTCTAGCCCGTTCAGTGCAAACTGAAAAGAACGCCATGAACTTTTACCAAATGGCTGCCCAGCAAATGAAGAACAAAGATGCCATCGCAACATTTGAATTGCTGGCCCGTGAAGAACGTGAGCATGCCAAGCACTTCTTTGATCAGTGCCTGTGCGAAGACTTACTGCCACCGTTCGAAGAATTCATTAATGCACCACCAGAAAAAGACAGCGAGTGGCTTTCCGACCTGGACAAAGCGCTGCTGGAAAAATTTGATGATCGCAAAGCAATGGAACTGGCCATGGAAAAAGAAAAGCGCTTGGCTGTAAGCCTGCGTGAGATGGCAGCCAAAATTGACGACGCTGAAGTTAAAGCTGTCTTTGAAGAGAATGCGAAATCAACAGAGCATCACTACATCATTATCGAATCTGAGTATGCCCGCCTTATGGGAATGGTACACGAGACCGATATGGATACATTCGTTCGCGAATAATATTCAGACCACAAGATAGAACAAAAAAAAGACCACGCTGAATCAGCGTGGTCTTTTTTGTTGCCCCTGCACTGATACGCCCCGCCATCATGACATCAATCCCCCTAAAACACATCCATATAGCTATAGATCATACCTAATAATTGGCAATACTTTCCCCATTGAACAATCGTTAATATCAGCTAATATGCTTCATTAAAACAATCAGCCGTCAAACAAAGGAGGGGGAATACTTCTTGTTTCCTACAGGACATTACATGTTTAATAATCTATCAATCAGAAAAAAACTCCTTGTCCTTACGGGCACAATCCTCACATTATTGCTGGTCGTCATCATCCTAAGCTACGATGGAATTTCCAGTACAATTCGCTCTAATCAAAAGACGACCCAACTCAATGAAGTCAATAATAAATTGGCTCAACTTGAAATTGCCCACCTCAATTGGGCCAGAAATGTCAGCAACTTTCTGTCAGATGACAAAATCAACCAATTGGAAGTCCAAACGGACCCGACTCGCTGTGGATTTGGACAATGGTACTATGGGGATGGCCGTAAAAAACTGGAAGAACAAGTCCCCGAAACACACTCAGACCTAATAGCTCTAGAAGCCACACACAACCGCCTCCATGCATCGGCAATAAAAATAAAAGAAGCTTATCGTGAGGCAGATCCAACACTACCCAATATGCTGATCGCTAAAGAAGTCGACCACATGAATTGGGCTTATAAAATTCAAAAAGCAATCATTGCTCAGGAAGATCATGTAAAAGTTAAATTTGATCACAATCAGTGTGAACTTGGAAAATTTATCAATAATTATTCGGATAATCACGCTATCAGTTCAAACCCTGAACTGACGAAAACCATTGAAGACCTAAACTCCCCCCATAAAAGGCTTCATGAGCAAGGTCGAAAAATTGATGAGTTATTGCAAAAGCAACAACATCAAGCAGCCGCTTTATTCTTTGCCGAAGAGGCATCAAAAACTTTGGCACAAGGACGAGAACATCTCAGCAAAGCAGTAAAGCTAACAAAAGAAGCACTTGATGCTAAAAACAAGGCACAGCTAATATTTTATACGGAAACACAACCTCTACTCGAAAAAGTTGGAGAGTATATAAATTCAATACAGGAAACGACCTACAACAAAGCCCTTACGAATCGAGAATCAAACGTTAAAGCAGCACACACAAAGCAGAAAACAGCCATGATTTTTGGTGTGCTAGCGCTTTTCATCGGCCTCCTCCTTTCAGCGACAATCGGTCACTCCCTCACTGGTCCAATGCAACAGACAGTTACAATGCTCGAAGAGTTGGAGCGGGGGCATCTTGACTCTCGCCTAAACCTCAAGCGCCGTGATGAAATAGGGATAATGTCCCAAACCATGGATCGATTCGCGGATTCATTGCAAAGTGACATTGTTGCTCCGCTTGCAAGGCTTGCAGAAGGAGATCTGACTTTTAATATTATCCCATACGATGAAAAGGACACCCTCCGCGGTAAACTTAAACAACTTGGGCATGACCTAAATCAAATGATGGAACAAATACTAACGACGGGGAATGCAATTGCATCCGCATCAAATCAAATTGCCAGTTCAAGCCTTTCATTATCACAAGGGGCGACAGAATCAGCGGCATCTCTAGAACAAATTTCAGCATCGTTGAATCAGACATCATCTCAAACGACTCAGAACTCTGATAGTGCTAATCAGGCGAACACTCTAACAGCTGAAACTAAAAAATCGGCTGAAGAGGGCCGCCAACGCATGCAGTCGATGGTTTCAGCAATGAAAGAGATTAGCGACTCAGGTCAGGATATTTCAAAAATCATTGCAACAATTGATGAAATTGCTTTTCAGACCAACTTGCTGGCCTTGAATGCTGCCGTTGAAGCAGCGCGAGCGGGTCAACATGGCAAAGGATTTGCTGTCGTTGCCGAAGAAGTTCGGAATTTAGCTGCTCGTAGCGCCAAGGCAGCAGCGGAAACAGAGATATTAATTGAAAGCTCAGTTGAAAAAACAAATAACGGCAGTAACATTGCGGAAAAGACAGCAGAAGCCCTTGAAGAAATTGTCGGTAGAATCGGACAGGTTACAAACATTGTCGCTGAAATTAATAATTCTAGCAACGAACAAGCTCAAGGGATTTCCGAAATCAATACAGGAATATCGCAAATAGATATCGTCACCCAGCAGAACACAGCTAGCGCTGAGGAGAGCGCATCTGCTGCAGAGGAGATGGCAAGTCAGGCTGAGATGTTAAAAGAAATGCTTCAACGTTTTAAACTACGCCATCACCACAGCGACTTACCAGCACTGTCCGAGGCAAGAGAAAAAATCGTCGGATGATCATTTAAATAGCTCCAGATGAGTAACATCTCTGGAGCTACCTACCAAATCATCGATCCTTCAAGCAGTATTAAAGAATAAGATATCATCAGGATGCCAAGCTCCACCAATTCCTGAATCAATACAACCAGTTCTCTTTTTCAGAAATAGAGATCTAGACCACCATTTCAAGTCTTCTTGGTCATAGACTTTACAAAAAATTCATACATCCAAATCAGAAGTATAGATATTCCTAACCACGCTGAATTACTTCTTGAAACTTGAGTGCATAAAACAAAACAAAAGACAATAAGCTCAAAATTTTATATAGTTACCCCTCTTGAAGATCGTTTACACAAACATTTACAATGAGAAATACATATGAATCAAGAAAGCCATCTTCTAAAATTTATTGATATTGAAGCATTGACCGAACTCGTTGTTAACTTTAACGCGCTTACAGGACTCAGTGTTGGAATAACAACAACTGACCCGGACGAACATATTATTCAAGTTGGATGGGCAGACATCTGTACAACTTACCATCAGGCGAACCCTGAGACAGAACGACTATGTATAAACAATAGATCTTCTATTTGTTCTAATTTAGCAGCACCTGGGGAAATACGCTTAAGTAGATGTATGAACGGATTGATCCACGCTTGTTCTCCTATCTTTATCGATGAACAGCTGGTTGCCTACCTATTCTCGGGTCAAGTGTTAAGCTCTCCACCTGATATTGAATTTTTCAAAAATCAAGCAATCCATAACGGATTCGACGTCGATTGCTATCTTGATAGTTTAAAACAAGTCAAAATCATCAATGAAAATCAAATCAAGATATTCATTACCTTAATTGTAAATAATATCACCTTGCTGGCAGAAAAAAATAAGCAAATATCTTTAACTCAGGATCGTTTAAATAAACAAAGCGCTATTCTGCAAAAAGTTGTAGATCTGGCCCCAATAGGTATCGGTACAGCGAAAAAACTCAAAGTGGACTGGTGCAATCAAGCAATGTGCCGAATCACCGGTTACTCTGAGCAAGAAATGTTAGATTTCAATCCAATAGATCTCTGTATTAATAAAGAGGATCGCCTTAGCCCAGAAGAACTCGAAAAAGAATACAAAATCAAGGGGTACAGTGAACGTCTGATAAAGACGGTAAATAAAGCAGGTGAAGATGTGGACATACTAATTTCGTCCGCGCCCATAGATTCTCAGACTCCTTCTGGGAACATTGTCTTCACAATCATGAACATTTCAGAACAGTTGAGAAATAAAGCATTACTTATAGAGAGCCAAGAAAGACTTAACATAATTATTCAAGCGACAAAAGTAGGCCTTTGGGACTGGAATCTGATAACTGATGAATTTATTACTGATGGCTCTAATTTTGAATTATTTGAAGGTCATGCCAATTCACGATTTCATACCATCGACCAATGGAAGAATTCCATTCACCCTCAAGATTCCTCGTGGGTTGAAGAACATTTAAAACAAATAAAAAAAGGTCAAAACACAACTTGGTCTACAACCTATCGGATCAGAAATACTGACAATGAATACCGCTGGATTTCTAGTACAGGAGCAATAATAGAACAAAATGAGAAAGGTGTTCCCACACGTGCAGTTGGTGTCGATCGAGACGTTACAGCCACTAAACAACTAGAGATTGAGAGAATCGAAGAAAACAAAAAATACCGTGAAATAGTCCAACATATGAACACTGCAGCGCTTACTCTAACACCAACTTCTGACAATAAATTCATCATTGATGATTTCAACCCTGCTTCAGAATCAATTTCAAAAACAAAGAGCAAGGATGTTATCGGCTGTAACTATATTGACAGGTTTTCTGGCTCTGGAGCCGAGGAAATCGTTAAAAGCATGCAAAGAGTCCTTGAAACCAACAAACCCGAAAGAATACCAACAAAGCATTATAGCTTTAAAGAGTTTGATATTTGGGGAGAACTATATATTTTCCTCCTTCCATCTAAAAAGATAGCCCTTATTTTCAACGACCATACAGAAATAAAAGAAGCGGAACGTGAACTCCAGAAACATCATCAAGAGCTGGAAGAAACCAATATTACACTTAAAGTTCTAGTTAGAAGGTATGAAGAAGAAAAGAAAAAACAGGAAAAGAGATTAGCAACAAATGTGCAAATGCTAGTCAATCCCTACCTAGAGAGAATTAAAACGACTCCGCTGACAGAAAGACAAAAAAGCTATATCGATATCGTTGAGACAGGACTCAGTGACCTTTCATCGCCACTTGCTACGATTGCTGCAGCGAGAGATTTTCAATTGAGTCAGACAGAAACCAAGATTGCAAATTTGGTCCGTCAGGGTTATCCATCCAAAAAAATAGCTGATATTATGAATATATCAATTCAGACAGTCCATAAGCATCGTGCAGCGATCCGTAAAAAGCTAGGCGTCGCTAATCAAAACATTAACTTGACATCGCTCCTCAATCAACTGGACTAGAGCTATTCCTCACTTGGATAGTAATAATCTTGGCAAGGGCGAAATTAATTATATAATCTAACAATATTCAATGAACCAGGATTAAACATGAATTCTGAGAAACCACTACAGTTCCCGACCGAGTATGCTCTTGATCATCTGGTTATCGCAGCTGCGAACCTCAAGCAAGGGATCGATTACGTCACGAATCTCCTCGGAATACCTCCCCAATCAGGAGGTCAACACCTCAGGATGGGAACCCACAATGCACTGTTAAGCATGGGCCCATCATGTTACCTTGAAGTCATTTCCATTGACCCCAGCCTTCCAGATCCAGAGCGCTCACGTTGGTTTGGCCTTGATCAGCAAGAGACCCAACAACGTTTAGACAGTAGCCCTTTTTTACTTCATTGGGTTGCCCGCACCACAGACATATACACGGCAAAAGAGATTGCTCCTCAAATGTTTGGTGAGGTCATACCGATGAGTCGGAACCAGCTTGACTGGCTGATAAGCGTTCCAGAGGATGGTTCACTTCATGGTGAAGGAACCGTTCCTTCTCTCATTCAGTGGCAAACACAGACTCTCCCCTCAACCCAATTACCCGATCACGGTTTGCGCCTTGATTTGCTGGAGATATCCAGTCCTACGCCCGAAACAATTCAACTCGTTTTGGAGCAGATGAATCTGACAACTGATATATCTGTCCATTCAGGAGACAAGCCGAGTTTGAGCGCAACCATCAAAACACCGACAGGAACAAAAATCCTTAAATAAATCCCAATAGAAATTCAGCTTAGGCATTGACTCCAGAGCAAAGTTGACAGACTATAACTGCTTGTCTTTTTCTAACGACGTATCAAAATAAATGTCTTTCCAGAGGTTTATATGAAAATAATTGGATCGATTGTTCGTCTGATCGACGGCCTGAATGAATGGGTTGGCAAGTGCACGTCATGGCTCAGTACCATCTTGGTCCTGGTCGTTTGCTATGATGTCTTTACCCGCTATTTTTTACGAAAAAGTAGCGTCGCAGTTCAAGAATTGGAATGGCATATATTTGCCGTTCTTTTTCTGGTTGCTGCGGCCTATACCCTCAAAGCAGACAGTCATGTCCGGGTTGATGTTTTCTATTCATTATTTTCACCCCGAGGAAAAGCTTGGATCAATCTATTTGGCAGCTTGGTTTTTTTAATCCCTTTTGCAATTCTCATCATATGGACCAGCAAGGGCTTCATCAGCATGAGCTGGATGATTCAAGAGACAAGTCCAGACCCAGGTGGCCTCCCCTATCGATATGCCTTGAAGGCAATGATTCCATTCGGCTTCAGCCTGATTTTATTGCAGGGGATATCCCTTGCTCTGAGATCCTTCTGCACTGTTATTGGGCGCCCATTACCAGAAACTACCCACCAAAAAAGCATTGAGGAGCAACCGCATGCCTGAATATATCTCCCTCGTGCTATTTGCCACAGTCTTTGCACTGTTACTACTTGGCTTCCCGGTCGCCTTTACCCTGGGTGGTGTTTCGCTGATTTTCGGCTATTTCACTTTTGGCTTGAATTTTTTCCAACTTCTCCCCTTACGTGTTTGGGGCACAATGACCAACTATGTCCTGATTGCAGTCCCGCTCTTTGTCTATATGGGATTGATGCTGGAAAAATCGGGACTCGCTGAAGAGCTGCTCGAAACCATGGCGATGCTGTTTGGTAAGTTGCGCGGCGGCTTGGCCATATCAGTGATCGTTGTTGGAGCTGTTCTCGCTGCATCAACCGGTATTGTTGGTGCAACGGTCGTCACCATGGGCCTGCTTTCCCTGCCAACGATGATCAAGCGCGGTTATTCACCTGAACTTTCAACAGGAACGATCTGCGCGGCAGGAACACTGGGACAGATCATCCCGCCCAGTATTGTGCTGGTTCTATTGGGCAGTGTCCTGAATATCTCCATCGGTGACATGTTTGTTGGTGCGGTCATCCCTGGCCTAATCCTGGTCGGGCTCTACATTCTCTGGATTGTTATCATTGCCACCTTCCGCCCTGAATCTGCCCCTGCGATGCCGGCGGAGGAGTTAGCTAAATTTCGCTCTTCCGGAATGTATCGACGAATTATCCGTGCTTTTCTACTCCCTTTCTTTTTAATTCTGGCTGTTTTGGGATCCATTTTTGCTGGTATCGCCTCACCAACTGAAGCCGCAGCGGTTGGCGCGATGGGAGCCACTCTTCTCACCATCTGGCAGAAAAAATTCAACATGCGGACCTTGCATGAAGTTATGCGAGGAACCACGACTCTGACCTGTATGGTCTTCATCCTGCTCGTCGGTGCAACTGCCTTTGGCTTGGTTTTCCGCGGTATGGGCGGTGATCGTTACATTACCAGTCTGATCATGGACGCGGGCTTAAGCTCTCATCATTTTCTCATTATTGTCATGCTGGTGATTTTTATCGCCGGTTTTTTCATCGATTTTATCGAGATTACTTTTATTATTGTTCCTGTTGTCGCTCCAATTTTCCAAGCGATGGGAATGGATCTGCTCTGGATCGGTATTTTGATCGCCATGAACCTGCAGACTTCATTTTTGACTCCACCCTTTGGGTTTAGTCTTTTTTACCTGAAGGGTGTTGCGCCACCAGAGATAACAACAGCACATATATACAAAGGGATCATTCCCTTTATCGCGATCCAGGTTATTTGCCTGCTGATCGTCATATTCTGGCCTGAAGCAGTGACTTGGCTTCCGCAATACATGTCGAGACACTAGATGAATAAGGCGAAAGACATACTTTACCTGTCTGAAAAGGACGTCGCTGAGATCAATCTTCCGGCCGATCAAATGTTAAAACTGGCTGCAGAAGTTCTACAGCAGAAACATGCTGGTCGGACAGAGATGCCACCAAAATTCGGTGTCCACCCACGCCCGCAATCCTTTTTGCATGCCATGCCCGGCTATCTGGAGCAGCAAGACAGTGTTGGACTCAAACTGGTCAGTTACTACCCTGACAACCCCGCTCATAATTGTGCCACGATCAACGCAATGATGCTGCTTAACGATGCCGCAACAGGCCAACCCCTGGCTGTCATGGATGGTAACTGGATCACAGCTTTTCGCACAGCCACCGTCAGCGCTCTCAGTTGTCAACTGCTCGCCAACCATAATTTCCCACCAAAAACTCTGGGACTGGTTGGATATGGTGTTCAAGCAGAAAGCCACTTGGAGCTACTAATGGCAACATTCCCACTGACGCATGTACATGTGTGGGGGCCACGGTCAGAACGTTGCACAGCCTTTGCTGCACAGATGGATCAACGTTTTAAAGCGTCAGTGACTGCCGCCGCTTCTGCCGAAGAGGCCATTAGAGACAAAGATATTGTCATCAGCGTCACGCCCATCGGCATTCCTCCCGTTCAGCAACTACAACACAGCTGGTTAAAACCAGGAGCGATTGTTTGTCCGGTTGAGTTTGACTCCGCCTGGGACAAGAAAACCTTTCAGCAGGCAGACAGATTTGTTACTGACGACATTGACCAGTTTAATCAATATCGGCATAAAGGATTTTTTGAACAGATCCCCACACCTGACGTCGAACTGGCTGATTTAGTCAGTCAAAGTTTTAAATCTGCTTCTGAAGGAATCTCTGTTGCTGTTAATCTCGGTGTTGGTTTGATGGATATTGCCTTTGCCAAAGCGCTTTACGATCTTGCTCAAGAGAAGGGGATCGGCCATCGGCTCCCCCGTTAAACCAGTATTCAGATAAATGCCATCAACAAAGAAAGCCCGCCATTTGGCGGGCTTTCTTTGTTCTCATATGACTTAAACAGCTTAGTCGAAAAGTGAATAATATGCAGCTTCCGAGGACTTACCCCAACGCAGATGATTTTTCTGGAACTTACTGAAGCTTTCATAGACTTTCTTGCTCATAGGATCTTTTTCAATGATTTCTTGCAGCACCTCATCAGCATAAACCCTTAACTGATTAATAACATCATCAGGGAAAGCTTTCAGCTGAACGCCATCTTCCTTGACCATCTTCTCAAGATAGATATTGTTCTTAGCTTCAGATTCACACAGCATCCACATATTTGCCGCAATTGTTGCCTGCTTGACAATTGTCTGCAAATCTTTAGGAAGCGCTTCAAAAGCACTCTTATTAACAAATGACTCAAGGACAGTTCCTGGCTCATGCCAGCCACGAGAGTAATAATATTTGGCGACCTTGTGAAAGCCCATCTTATAATCATTATAAGGACCAACCCACTCTGTCGCATCAATAACTCCACGCTCAAGATTTGTGTAGATTTCACCACCAGCAGAAAGGACTGTTGTACCACCAGCTTTAGCGAGAACCTTACCACCAAGGCCAGGGATTCTCATCTTCAGGCCTTTAAAGTCATCGATACTTTTGATTTCACGGTTAAACCATCCACCCATCTGAACACCAGTATTACCAGCTGGCATAGGAATCAAATTAAACTTTGAATAGACCTCTTCCCACAATTCAAGGCCGCCACCGGCGTAGATCCAGGCGTTCATTCCCTGTGCATTCAAACCAAAAGGCACCGCAGCAAAAAATTGAGCAGCCGGGGCTTTTCCTGCCCAATAATAGGCAGCACCGTGGCCCATCTCAACCATACCCTGACTAACAGCATCAAACGCTTGTAATGCTGGAACCAGTTCTCCTCCTCCATAAACTTGTATATTTAATCGACCACCTGACATTGTAGTAATCAGCTCAGCCAGCTTATCGGCACCCTCGCCGAGAAGTGGAAAGTGTGGTGGCCATGTTGTGACCATTTTCCAGTTATATGTTTTCTCGGCCCGAACAATTGCCGGGGCACCAAGTGTTGTTGCTGTTGCAGCAACGGCTGTAGCGGTGGTAGCTTTTTTTAGAAAGTCGCGACGGTTGTTCTGTTCCATGTACGCCTCCTGTCAGGGATACGAAAGAATTGAACTGCATAAATCAACCATAACAGAATATAACTCCGTTATAGCAATGTCAAACCTATCCGGTTATCTTTCTTGTATTACTTCTCTTTATTGTGGAAAATCAACGACAAATGTCGCTCCTCCTCCATCAGTTTCCTTAACCCAGCAGTTGCCGCCATAGACTCTGGTAATTTTAGCGACGGTTGCCAGGCCAATTCCGGTTCCAGGAATACCTTTACTGTTTTGCCCCCGCCTGAATGGTTCAAAAACATCTTCCCATTCGTCCTGACAAATCCCAGGACCATGATCACTGACAATATAACGAATCCTATCAGCAAAGGTCAGTCCTGAAATTTCTATATGAGGATCTGATGCAGCAGCATATTTCAGAGCATTTCCAAGCAGATTTCTGAATAGATCGGTCAGCAAGGGTTCAGGAACTTTAACCTTGGGAAGGGGGGCAATCTTCACTTTTGCGCGATGCTCTAAAACCTTATCAGCCAGTTCCAATAACACATCTTCTGCGATGGAGGTTGCATCAAGGGCTTCTGCTGGCTCTTTCAGTTGACCAACACGAGATAGAGACAGGAGATCTTCAAGAAGATTTTTCATTTTTTCAGCTGTCTTTTTAATTTCGTGGATACACTCAATCCCGATACCATCGAGTTGATCACCATATCGATCTTCAAGTAAATCGGCAAATCCAATCAATGGTGTCAGCGGTGAGCGTAAATCATGTGAGACAGTTGAAACAAAGGCATCCAATTCACGGTTGGTCTGTTGTAATCTGCGCCTGGCTTCCATTCTATCGGTAATATCTCGACAGACACCAAGTTTACGTGTCGGTTTTTTCACCAGGGGGTATGGGGAATGGATAACTTCATAAGTACGCCCAATATCAACTAATGTTTTTTCCTCACGAATAACCTTGCCAGTGAGAACCTCAGGTAAGGGGCAGCTTTCACAGACCGAATCGCGACCATAGATCGCGCGGTAACATATTTTTTCTTCAATGTCGCCAGCAAGTTCTTTCATGGCACGGTTCGTAAACGTCAGTTGATAATTATTGTCACAGATATAAGCTGGGTCAGTCATCCCATCAAGGACAGCCCTTAACCTGGCCTTTTCAAGTTGAAGTTTTTCAGTCTGATGTCTGACTTCTGTGCGTAAATCACTTTCTAAATGCTTGAGTCGTGAAATATCAACAAAAGCTTCAATTCCACCGATAACCTGGCCATCCTTATCGCGTAACAGATCAACATTTTTACTCAGGGTAATCGTGCGACCATCTTTGTGCTGAAAGGAGCAGGTCAACCCGATCTGCGGCTTAGGGACTTCATTCTTAAACAACCCACACTCATAAAAGCATGGATCACCTTTTAAACAGGAACATCGTTGACCAACATTTTCGGCAGCAGAGAATCCGGTTATCCGTTCAGCTTCGGCATTCCAATAGACAATCGTTTTGTCGTTGTCGACAAGAAACAATCCAGTCGGTATCGTCTGTAGAAGGGTATCAAGTGGGTATTCAGCCAGTAATCGGTAAAGATCTGATTTCATCATATCTCCAGGTGAAAGCAGTCAGATACTGTTATATGTTGAATATATCATCGCATTCACAAAGGATAAATGATTATTCTTTCGCTAATATCATTGACCTAAGTAAGTTAATGTCCAACATTATCACAATCATCTCGCAGCCCGGGCAATAACAGCAACATCTACCCGCCCGGCACCTGCAGCTAATAATATCTTACTGCAAGCTGAAGCCGTACTACCTGTTGTCAGGACATCGTCAACTAACAGAATATGCTCACCTGACAATGAATATTTGACATGAAATGCCTCTCGTAAATTATGTTCGCGTTGACGAGCGGTCAAATCATGCTGCGATGCTGTTTCCTTCATTTTTCCAAGAAGATTTTTTTCGATATTCCAATTCTTTATACGTGCGATCTCACGAGCCAATAGAAGAGACTGATTATAGCTACGATGTTGAAGACTTTTCCGATGCAACGGAACCGGGATGACCAAATCAACAGAAAGACCAGGATCTATCGCTGAGATAACTAATCGCGCCAAGTGACGATCTAATCCAACCTTGTTATTAAATTTAAATTGATGAACCATCTGCCGAAGAATCTGATCGTAATAACCATAGGCATAGACATGGTTAAAAGGAGGCGCCTTGACTAGACAGCGACTGCAGAGATGTGAGCTATTCTCTGACCCGACAAAAGGAAGGGCGCAGCAAGAACAACACGCTCCGGTTAAAGGAAAGATGCCACGAGAACAGGTCGTGCAGAAGGGGTCCAACTGGCCCGTCAAAAGCGTCGTAAGACAAAAAGGACAGGCCGGTGGAAAAAGCGTTGTAATAAATCGAGTAAAAACACTTTTGATATGTGGAAATCCCCCCATTTCCGCAACCAATCGATCAACCAGACAGGAGAGATCGACCACTCATCGCGTCCGGCTGAGAAAGATCCAGAAGCTTAAGAATTGTCGGCGCCAAATCAGCCAGGATCCCATCGTTCAGAGTTTGCGTGTGATCTTGGCCATTGATAAAGATCAGTTGTACAGGGTTGCTGGTGTGGGCCGTGT
>Ga0193952_1000416_pt1 | contig 18376 bp, 21 predicted proteins | sample BB_3_MG_FD_140368 | JGI IMG/M metagenome (GOLD analysis project Ga0193952, IMG submission 140368) | Microbial mat bacterial communities from the Broadkill River, Lewes, Delaware, United States - BB_3_MG | ecosystem: Environmental > Aquatic > Freshwater > River > Microbial mats | place: USA... | reverse complement strand
TTGGATGGTATTGATTTGTCTACTGTGAATTTAAGTAGTTTTAGAAGTAAATTGGGTGTGGTTTTGCAAGACGACTTTTTATATGAAGGTACTATTCGAGAAAACATCCTTTTTCCAAGACCAGACGCTACTGAAAAGCAATTATTGAAAGCAGTTGAAGGAGCATACGTGAATGAATTTACAGATCGATTTGATGATGGTTTGGATACTTTAATTGGAGAAAGAGGTGTTAAACTATCGGGAGGTCAGCGTCAAAGAATATCTATTGCAAGGGCCTTACTAGCAAATCCTAAAATAATTATTTTAGATGAGGCAACTTCAAATTTGGATACTGAAAGTGAATCTTTTATTCAGAAAAGTTTACATGAATTAATGAAAGATAGAACTACTTTTGTAATAGCACATAGATTAAGTACAATTCAAAAAGCAGATCAAATATTGGTAATAGAAGAAGGTAATATTGTAGAGCATGGAAAACATGATGAATTGATTGCTAAAAAAGGGCGATACTTCGATTTATATACTTATCAAAGTAGAATTTAATTCATGGCTGCAATAAATTCTCTTCTTCCTGATGAAAATGATAAGGAACAAATTACGTTAAAAGCTAAAATTGAAATTTTAAAGCAAGAATTAGGTAATATTCAACAAAAAACCAATGATTTTGAAGCTATCTTAAGATCTTATTTGGCTGATATCATTATTGAAGAGCAAGAATTAACTGTTCTTTATAAAAAAATACAAAAAGCTAAAAAGGAGAAAAGACTTGAACAAAAAAAGAACGGCAAAAACTACAAGGAATCAGAAGAGGTAAAAGAAATTTCAAAAAAAATAAAAGTTAGTTTAAGTAAAGGTAATCAAAAAGAGAAGAAGAGATTGTATAGAGAGGCAATGTTAAATACACATCCAGATAAATATTCATTGAATGAAGAGAAAATTGATTTGGCAACTGAAGTAACAACAAAGCTGATTGAAATTTACAAAAATGGTTCTTTTGAAGAGTTAAAAGCTTATCACACTCATATATTAAGTGGAAATGCACTTAAAAATTATAGAGAAGGGTTTGTAGAAGGTAAACATAAAACTATTGAGGATTCTTACTTGAAGTATGAACTTGAAAAATTAGAAAACCTGATAGTAATAGCTAAAAAGAAGCATACTTATAAAGTCTTAACGGAGTATGAAAAACCATTAACATTTATTGATGAACTTTTATCTTATTATAAGGATCGAATTTTTAAATTAAAGAAACGAACAAGAAAAGCCTATAAATTTGATTTGGAATAAATTCAATAAAATGGAGTTAGTTTTTTAACTGAACTCCATTTATATATCTATTTTATTCAAAAGATTTCATTAAGGCATCTTTACCACCAACAACAGGTAAAATTAATTGAGTTTCATCTAAATCAATACTTAATTCAGTTCCTGGTTTTGGCCATAGGGTAAATTCCTGGTCACTAGAAAAAATCATCAATCCAATTTGTTGCCCTTTTGCAATAATTTGATCATCTGGTATTAAATCAAATGATAATTCATAAAATTTTCCTGGAATCAATGGTTCGCTTTTTGTAAGGGAACTATGATTTTGAGGATCAGCCCAACCCCGTGTAATTATATTATCTGTAATTTTTGTTTTACTACCTTCTTGCCAAGGAAGAGAAACTAACCATACTGAAAGATTTGCGGCAGGTTTACTACTTGCTAATCTTATTGAAATTTTTGGAACTCCTGAAATATGTAAATTTTCTTTTAAAGTTGAAGAAACATATAATAAGCGATTTGCAGATTTTTTAGCAGAAGCTAAATTTGATCCAGAAAAAGATACATCATCAATCAATTTTTCAATTCCTTGGTTTTGTTCTTTTGAAATACTTAATTTTCCAAATTGTGGAGCTCCTGAAATTAAATTAAGTGTTACAGGTTTAGCAGCAGGATTTGGATAATCTTTATAAGGTGTAGGATTATTTCTAAAGTCATTTTCTCTTACAATCCAAGCTTTAGCATCATTTTCAACTCCATTTTCAACACCATGTAAATAACGTGTAAACCATCTGTTCATCATTTTCATTGGAGGTGGTCCTCCATGCCCATTTTGATGATAAAAAATTTGAGAAGGAAGTCCTTTTTCTTTCGCGGCCTTATAAATTCTATAACTGTGTTCTGGCATAACGTTCCAGTCATTAAAACCATGTGACATTAATAAGGCTGCTTTCATAGGTTCCATATCGTTTAAATAGTCACGACTTGCCCAAAACTCATTATAATCACCGGTAATTCTATCCATACCATTTTTCATTTCATCATCACGTACTGTTGCATTATTATATGCACGTTTTGACTCATCACCACTATGAATAAAATCATATAAAACATCTACATCTTCACCTAAATACCCACCAGGAGATCGAACCAATCCATTAGATCTGTAATAATGATAATATGAAGTGTTTGGTGCAATTGGAATAATAGCCTCAAGTCCCTCAACGCCGGTTGTAGCAGCTGCTAAAGGAATAGTTCCATTGTAGGAAGTTCCAGTCATTCCTACTTTTCCAGTTGACCAAAAGGCATCTACTTTTTCATTTCCATAAGGAGTTGTATAACCATTTTTTCTATTGCACAACCAATCAATAACTGCTTTTGGAGCTAAAGATTCATTATCCCCACCAACTGTTGGAGATCCTTGAGAAAGTCCTGTACCTGGTGATGAAGAGTGTACAACAATATAACCTCTTGGTACCCATGTTCTAATATGAGAATTTGAAATAATTGGTCTTTTTCCTGTTCGCGTTACCTCTGGATGTACGTGTTCTTTAGGTTGCTCTCCAAGTTCGTGCTTTACATCCCAGAATATACCTTCAACATCTGGTGCTACACCTGCAAAATAAGGACTAGAAATATAAATAACTGGAAGTTTCAAACCTTCGGTGTCAGTTTGATAAGGTCGAGTTACCGATACGTGCATTCTGTCTAGTTTTTGATCTCCATCGGTATCAAATTCTGTTTCAACCCAAAGATCATGTCTAATCCATTTCTCAGAATTTTCAAAACCTGGAATTATTTGAGCCTCACCATTTTTAAAAATAGGGATTGTTTTTTCTTGTGCATTCAAAGAAAAAACAAATACAATTAAAAAGATAAATGAAAGTTGAGTTTTATAGAATTGTTTCATGACAAAAAATGTATCGTTTTATGATTTAATGATAAATGTAAAAATAAATTACATACAAATTTTCATTACCATAAAAATAATTTGTTAAGAATCAAACAGCTTATATTCGCCATTTAATTTTATGGTAATAAGAACGTCTTCTTTATGATTATTCTTAAAATACCAACCATGTTTTCCTTCAAAAGGAGCAGTAAATGTTCCTGCCATATTATTTGAATAGGCCAAAGTATAGCTTTCGTAAAATACATCTTTTGGTGGATTAGCCTCTTTTACTTCTCCATGAAAGTCAAGAAAAACAACTTGATCATTTTCAGAAGCCCATTCATATTTTACACTTCCATATTTTAAAGTTTTGAATTTGTATTCAATTCCTTTTCCTGCAGGAACAATAATGGTAATAATATCATTTCGCATTGAATATTGTTCAATAGGAGCAGGGTTATTTGCTTCAATAGGTTTTATAATATCTACGGAAGATCCTAATTTTTGAATTGTAAGCTTTTGTATTTTTAAATCGGTTGAAGTTTTAGAAGCTGGTTCAACATATAATTTGCTAAACCCAAATAATTTTCCAGTTCCTATAGGATCTAAATTATATTCAGCAGGTAAAACGGCTGTTACTAATACTATACCTCCAATTAATAAGGCTATGAAAACAGACTTTATTAATTGGGTTTTATTCATTGTAGGTTGATTCATTTTTGTCATAATTAATTTTTAAGCTGTAAAATATCCTGTTAATTGAAATCCTAATAATAAAAAACCGGCTGCCATTAAAAGCATATTGGTAAGTGTTGAAAATTTAATATAGCTATCGTATTTTCTCCATACACTAATTAATAAAAGTACTAACCCCAAGGCTAAAAATTGCCCTATTTCTACTCCTAAATTAAAACCAAGTAAATTTACAAACAGGCCTTCTTTGTCAAATTTGAATTCTTGTAATTTTGTAGCTAAACCAAAGCCATGAAATAAACCGAAAATTAGTACCGCTATCTTTGTGTTAGGTTGTTTACCAAAAAAGTTTTTAAAACCTCCTAAATTATCAAATCCTTTGTACACAATTGATAGGGCTATTATTGCATCAATTAGATAGGCATTTACATTAATATCAGCCATAACACCTAATAATAATGTTGCACTATGACCAAGAGTGAAAAAGCTCACATATAATATGATTTCTCGTTTTTTGAATAAAAAGAATATAACACCAACTAAAAATAGAAGATGGTCATAACCAGTTATCATATGTTTAGCACCAATATATAGAAATGGACCAAACGAAATTCCTTTATTTCCTAATAAGAAAGATTGTGTTTCTTCGTCCACACCATGTGAATATGTAACTGATGAAACCAGAAAACATATTAATAGTAGAACAAAGAATTTTAAATTTTTGTTATTCATGAATTGAATTTTTTGTTTAAAAAAATATTGTTAGTTGAACGATTCTTTTAATTCTTAAGAAAATTGAATTTTAAAAATGTGAGATTTTATTTATTCTGAAAGTATCCATTCTTCTGCTGCTTTATTTGAGGAAAAAGGTTTAATGTTTAATTCTTTTTCTTGTTTTTCACCTAGCATTGGAAAAATAATTTTTTGAGGACTATCTGTTACTACTGCAATTTTAAGTTTTTTAATGTTATCATGTTGATTAAGAAACTCCATTAAAAAATTAAACTCATCTATATTTATCATAAAATCGCAACCATTTAAATTATTTACGATACCCTTTAAGTCTTCACTTATAATTTTATTATCAATTAGTTGCTTCCATGATTCATAGATGTCTTGTTTTTCAATTTTACCAACAAATTGCCTAAATAAAATAGTTTCAGGGTGACTGCTATACATACTACTTATTATGGGCATCTATAATGAAATGATTTATAAAATGAAGTTAGTAAAAATAAGAAATACGTGGGAATATTAAAAGAAATGAAAAGGATAAATTTCATTTCTTTTAATATGATACATTTAAAGAAAAAAATCCCTTTTACCAGCTTATATTTATCTTTATTGTTTTGCTAATTATAAATGTAAATAAAAAACCTATATGTTTTTTTGAAACATTACGTTATCAGAAAGTGATCATATCTTGAATATTTACATACGTTTTTTATTGAGTAACTTTTTTTAAATAGTTTGTTCCAAAGCAAGAATATCCTTTATTTGGAAAGAAAACATCAAATATGGTTTCTATTTGATCTTCTGAAATTTTCTTAATAGTCCACCTAGCTTTTCCTCCAGGAATAAAATTTTCAATAGTTTCTGTTTCAAAAACTAAGGTTGAATCATTTGATTTTTGAGTGTTTAGTACATATTGATTAATGTAGCCTTCAATATTAAATTGTCTAAAAACTAAAACTTTTCTACTGGTATCAAAACTTATAAAGCCTTTATCTATATGATGTTCTCCTTTTGGGTTGTTTTTGGTTGATTCAAACTGGGATTCGTTTTTTATCTCAAGATATGTACCACCCATAATAAATTCGAAACTTGAATTTATTACTGATTTGTTATTTCCAAAACCTTCGCCATTTCCAGTCCATTTACCAGATAAAAACTTTAGTTGGTCAAATGAGGATGATTGCCCATTGATAATTCCTGCGAACAAGATAAAACATAGAGGTATTAATTTTATTTTAATCATTATTTTAAGAATATAGTTGTGTTTTTTTTAATTTACTCTAAAAGAAATTTTAAAATTTTCATTTTAGCTTTTGTATAAGGCGGGTATTTAAGGTTGGATTCAAACCAAAAAGGTTTGTGTAAAATGCTTTTATAATGCGTAAATTGCCTAAAACCAGCCTCTCCATGATAATTTCCAATTCCGCTACATCCAACACCTCCAAAAGGTAACTTGCTGTTTGAAAGTTGCATTAATGAATCGTTAATAGCACCACCACCAAACGATATTTCGTTTAATAACTTATTGATTTTTTTTTGATCTTTTGAATAAATATAGCAGGATAACGGCTTAGATCTTTCTTTAACTTTAAAAATTACTTCATCTAGATTTGAAAAAGTTAAAACAGGAAGAATAGGTCCAAAAATTTCATCATGCATTATTTCATCTTCAAAAGAGATATTATATAATACTGTCGGGTTAATAGATCGATTTTCTATATTGGTTTGGCCTCCGCAATAAACTTTATCAGCATCTATTAGTTTGCATAATCTCTCAAAATTTTGGGCATTTATTATTTTAAGATAATTGTCTTTATTTTTAAATTTTGAGTCATGATATTTTTCAATCTCTTTTTTAATAGTTTCAAGAAATTGATTTTCAATGTTTTTTTCAACTAAAACATAATCAGGTGCTACACAAGTTTGTCCTGCATTCAAAAATTTTGCCCAAACAATTCTTTTTGCGGTCATTTTAATATCACAATCTTTAAAAACAAATGTTGGACTCTTACCTCCAAGTTCTAAGGTTACTGGAGTTAAGTTTTTTGCAGCGGCTTGGTAAATTATTTTACCAACATTAGTGCTGCCAGTAAAAAATATTTTATCAAATTTAAACTCTAATAATTGGGTAGTTTCTTTTACTCCACCTTCTACTACATGGAAATACTCACTTGGGAAATTTTCATTGATAATTTTAGCCATTACCTTTGAAGTTTCATTGGGAAGTTCACTAGGTTTTAAAATAACGGTATTACCTGCTGCTAACGAGGAGATTGCAGGAACAAGCGATAATTGGTATGGATAATTCCAGGCTCCAATTATTAAAGTATTTCCTAAAGGCTCTGGAATTATATAACTTTTAGCCGGAAAATTTGCCAAATTTGTTGAAACCTTCTTTTTTTTACTCCAGCCGTTTACCTTTTTAATAAAATTATTTATTTCATGATAAATTAAAGCTAATTCTGAAATGTAAGTTTCAAATTCAGACTTACCAAAATCATTATAAATAGCTTTATAAAGTAACTCCTCATTGTCCTTTAAAATATTTTTTAATTTTTTTAATTGTTGTATTCTAAAATTTACTTCTTTGGACTTATTTGTGTTGAAGAATTCCCGTTGATTTTCTAATATATTTACCATTTTTAATACCTATTCTATAAAACTAGGATAGGTTAAAATTACAGTTAATAAAGATATCTTCAAAACTATTTACAATGAGATAGTACATTACATAATAAAACCATAAATTTAAAGGTTGCTGATTAACTAATTAGGTTGAACAAAAACAAAAATAGAAGTATAGGTAAAACAATAATGAGTATTGGTAAAAATATATTTAATATTGACTTTGTATTGCTAAACCCTTGAATTAACGAAGTTCCTTTAACTAAAATTACAAAGGTCCAAATGGTTAAGGTTATTTTCACAATTAAAAAAAATATTATTAAGAAACCATTTAAAGACTCATTTAGTAATTGTTGATTTTCAAACAAATTACTTTTGAAAACAATTAATTCAGGTATAAGAATAATTATGGTGCAAATGGATGGAATTAATGACCAGGCAATTACCGTTCTAAATTGTTTGGGTTGTGCTTTACCATTAAGCCATTCACCCGTAATATTTAAAATCCAAGCATAAAAATAATAAGAGACCCATCCTAAAAGTGCTCCGAAAAATGCCGAAATTACGATCTGAATAAATGGAATTAATTCATTCTCAGTAGTTCTTGAAGATAAACGTTCAAGACCTTTTGCAATTCCACCCAATGCAAATAGTATCATTAAATATTTTTGTGGACAGTTTTTAAAAATATAGATAAACGTATCTGTAGGAGTTGTCCATATTTTTGTAAGTAAATTGTTTTTATTTATTTCGGTTTGATTAGCGTTTGAGTAATTAAGTTCTTGATTCATTTAATTATTTTGTTGTTTTTTTATTTATTTTTTTGGAATGGAAATTAACTCATCAAATATTCTTGGGTGCTAATTTCATTTTTATGAATGAAGAAAAATATTAGAAAAATAACTTCGAATGAGTATTTTATTAAGATGTTTTTCATAGCAGTAGTAAATGTAATAAATGAGCGCTTTAAAATCAATCTATTTTAAAAATTTAAATATTAATTCAATTATAACGGAATCATTCTTCGACCCTTTATAAATTATTATATTTGTTCTTCAATAATTTAGAATAATTAATAGTATTATATATGAGTTCAAATCAACAACACGCACAAAATTTAATTGATTTTATTTATGACAGCCCAAGTCCTTATCATGTAATCAGTAATGCGAAAGAATTATTACAAAATGATGGATTTTCTGAATTAAAATTAACCGATAAGTGGAATATTAAAAAGGGAGGAAAACATTTTGTTTGTCAAAATAATACATCACTTTTTGCTTTTATTGTAGGTAATGGTGATATTGAAGAAAATGGTTTTAAAATTGTAGCGGCGCATTCAGATGCTCCAACCTTTAAAATTAAACCATCTCCTGAAATGTCTGTAGATGATAAATACATTAAATTTAATACAGAAACTTACGGTAGTCCAATTTTAAATACTTGGTTAGACAGGCCATTATCTCTTGCCGGAAGAGTTAGTGTTAGAAGTGGAAATCCATTAAAACCATCAACTTATTTGGTAAATATAAAGGAACCAATTCTTGTGATTCCAAATTTACCTATTCATTTTAACAGAAAAGTAAATGAAGGTATTGAATTGAATAAGCAAATTGACATGCTACCTGTTACAACTGTAATAGATGATGATTTTAATAAAGAATTGTTATTAGCTACTAAAATTGCTAAAGAAATAAATGTTCCTGTTGAAGATATTTTAGAGGTAGATTTAAATTTATACGATTTTACAAAAGGAAGTATAATTGGGTTGAATAAAGAGTTTATTTCATCAGGGAAATTAGATGATTTAGCAATGGTTCATGCAGGTTTGTCTGCAATAATTAAGGCGCCTGTTTGTGAGTCAACTAATGTACTTGCAATATTTGATAATGAAGAAGTTGGTAGTCGTTCTAAACAAGGTGCAGGTTCACCAATATTAAAAGATATTTTAAAACGTATTACAATTGTACAAGATAAGAGTGAAGAAGATTTTCAACGTGCTACATACCATTCATTTATGGTAAGTGCTGATATGGCTCATGCTTTAAATCCTAATCATCCTGAAAAACATGATCCTATAACACGTCCTGTAATTAATGGAGGTCCTGTTATTAAAATTGAAGGAAATCAGAAATATACAACAGACAGTGATTCAAGTGCTGTTTTTGAAATGATTTGCCAGGAAGGAAAAATCCCTTATCAAAAATTTGTGAACAGATCCGATATGCAAGGAGGAGGAACCTTAGGAAATGTTTCAGCAGGTCAATTGGCAATTCGTTCAGTGGATATTGGAAACCCAATGTGGGCAATGCATTCCATTAGAGAAACTGGAGGAGTAGATGATCATACTTTTATGACTCAGGCACTTAGTGGTTTTTATAAAATTAACTAAGAGTATTTTTTTTAATGAAATATTTAAAACCAGTCTTTATTCTAATAAAGACTGGTTTATTTATTTAAATCGGATTTCAAATGTTTCAGAATTGCTTTAAAATCTTTGAGTGAGTTTTTTTCAATGAACCTTGTTTCAATTATTAATTGGTAATCATCCGATATTAATAAATAGTCCTTTCCTTTTTGTTTTATACTTTTCAAATCTCTTATAGCTAGTTTTTTTGGAATGAAATGGTACAAAGTAATAACACCATTTTGAAATTCTAAGTATTGATTTTTACTTTTTAATACATATTTTGTGAAGTAAATAAAAGCAGCAATTAAATAGCCGAAATTAAAATAATTATTGGAGCTATTTGTAATTGCAATAATTCCTAGTATTAACCAAAATATTCCAAAAATAAAATTCCATCGTAATATTCTACGTTTATATCTAATTTTCATGTTTAATTAATCGATGAGGTATTTGAACAAAAATAGGTATATAATTTATTTTTTATCGATTAAAAACAGACTTTAAATTCTATTTAATAATTTATTAAAAAATAATCCTCTGATATTTCTATACTTAGTAATTTGATTATCTTTGTGGGCTATTGGTGGATGTTTTCATTAGAAAACACCTTAATATGGGAATTCGGTGAAAAACCGAAGCTGTACCCGCAGCTGTAAGCCTTTTAAAAGCTTTTTCACTCTTCACCACTGTTGCAGATTTGTAACGGGAAGGTAAGAAAAAAGTTAGGCGAGCCAGAAGACCTGCCAAAAAATGTATGCTTTCGGGAATAAGGCGAAATTTATATTTGAGTAAACACAATTTTTTATTTTATGATGAAAAACATTAGCGTTTTTTTATGCATGATTTTAATACCATTTTATGGTTTTGGAATGCACATAGCAGAAGGTTTTTTACCTAAAGAATGGGCAGGGTTTTGGACCCTTATTTTTTTACCTTTTTTAATAACGGGGTTTAAAAAATTAAAAAAACAAACCGAATTAATTCCAAAGGCAAAAATGTTATTTGCTGTGGTTTGTGCATTTGTTTTTGTGTTGTCCTCATTTAAAATTCCATCAGTTGCAGGTAGTAGTTCTCACTTAACAGGAATTGCTTTAGGGGCTATTTTATTTGGAGCTTCTTCAATGTCGGTTGCAGGAATAATTGTATTGTTATTTCAGGCTTTGTTGCTAGCTCATGGTGGACTAACTACTTTGGGAGCGAATGCCTTTTCTATGGCTGTTGTAGGGGCATTTAGTGCCGTTTGGGTATATAAATTAGCTTCTAAATTAAAATTGTCACAATGGATTAGTGTGTTTTTAGCAGCCTTTGTTTCCGATGTGTTAATTTATGTGTCTACATCGGCACAATTAGCGTTGGCTTTTCAATCTGATTCAACGACTTTTATTGATAATTTAATGAAGTTTATGTCTGTTTTTGCGGTTACACAAATTCCATTGGCAATTATTGAAGGAGTGTTTACAGCTTTTGTACTTAAATTAATTTTGTCCTACAGTAAAAATGAAGTTTTACAAATAAACCCTGCTTTAAAATGAAAAGAAAAAACTTCATAAATGCTGGGATAATACTGTTCGCATTAGCGTTGGTTTTATTTCAATTTGTCTTGCCTAAAATTGGATCAAATTTTGAAGGTACAGATGATCAAGCTGTTGGAATTATTAATGAAATAGCTCCTAATTATACTCCTTGGGCAGAGAGTTTGTGGGAGCCTTCAGGAGAATGGGGTGAAACAGTTCTTTTTGCGTTACAAACGGCTTTAGGATTAAGCATTATCGTTTTTTATTTTTTAAAGCGAAATGCTAGATTTAAAATGGATAAATGAAAATAGAAGATTTATACAATTATAATCACAGGTTTTCTAAAGTACATTTAGCAATAAAAGCTATGTATATTTTACCTGCATTTATATTGTCTATAATTTCTAATTCAATATGGTTTCATCTTAGTGTATTTGTATTATTTTTTATAGGAACTTTGGTAATAGCAAAAATTTCCATTTTTAAGTATTTAAGATTAATATCAATACCAGGAATATTTATTTTCCTGGGATGTTTAACATTACTTTTGAAAGTTGAATTCAATTTGATAGGGGATGGAGCGTTTAATTTTAATATTGGATTTGATATTAATACATATCCAATAGCTTTTGGCATATTGTTTAAAAGTTATGCCATGGTTAGTATTGTTTATTTTTGGTTGTTAACTCATACAATTTCTGAAATATCACAGTGTATGATTGCGTTAAAAATTCCAAAACTTTTTATAGAGTTGTTTGTACTAACTTACAAATTGATATATCTTTTAACTCATACAACTCAAACAATGTTAATTTCTCAAAAATGCAGATTAGGATATGTTTCGGTTAAAAAGAACTCCATAAATTCATTTGCCTATTTGTTTAGTGCCGTTTTTAAAAAATCATTGCATCAAACAGAACAAATTGAAACTGCTGTGTCTTCAAGAATAGGAACTGGAAATTATCTTTTTTTAAGGCCAAAATTAGAATTTTCAATAGCTAAAGCAACTTTGTCAATAATGATGTTTGTTATGCTATTTATTTTGTTTTATATATTTAAATGATGAGTGAAAACCTTATAAGTATTAAAAATGTTAGTTTCGCTTATCCTAATGGAGATGAGGCATTAAGATCAATTAATTTAGAAATTCCTAAAGGAAAGAAAATTGCTTTGCTAGGAGGGAATGGCGCTGGAAAATCAACATTAATGTTGTTGTTAAATGGGATTTTAAAACCAACTTCTGGTTCTTTACATTATGAAAATGAAAACTATAAATATTCAAAAAAGGCTTTAAGAAAATTACGTTCTAATATTGGATTGTTGTTTCCAGAATCAGATTATCAATTAATTGCACCTACGGTTTATGAAGAAATTTCATTTGGACTTTTAAATCAATTTTCAGAAGAGACTATTGTTAGAGAAAAGGTGGAAAAAGCCATTGAAGATTTTTCTTTACAAGAGATTATAAATAAAGCACCACATCAACTTAGTACAGGGCAAAAGAAACGAGTTTGTTTGGCTTCTATTTTGGCTATGGAACCAGAATTAATTGTATGCGATGAACCTAGCTCAAATTTAGATCCTGTATATTCAAAAAAAATATTTAATTATCTGGTTGAATTGAATAAGCTAGGTAAATCTATTTTAATTTCAACTCACGATGTGAATCATGCTTATTCATGGGCAGACTATGTTGTTATAATGAACAAAGGAAAAATTTTAGCTTATGGAAACCCTCAGGATATTTTTAAAGAAAAGGAACTGCTTGATAAAGCCAATTTAAATCAGCCCATAATAATTGATTTAATGCAAAGTTTGAATTTCAACTTTAAAAATGAAGAAATGCCTAAAACTATAGAGGAATTTAAAGTTTTTCTGAAAAAGTAAATTTAGTAACAGAGATAAATTTTACTTTCGGTTTTGACGTTCAGCTTTTAAAATTTCCTGTACTGCCAAATCATAAGCTCTAATGCTTTTTGCTTTTTTAATTTTCTTTAAAGCTTTTCGAGAATCTGTAAAAAGAATAGAAAAGTATTCCCATAAATGATACATTTTTAAAAGTAAATGTGATGCACCTGACAATGATTCTCCATATCCTTGATAAAGTGTATCATGCAATTCTTTAAATAATTCTAACTTGTTTTCAGGATATGTTGTTAAATTATTTTTGATCATGCTTGGTAAAAAAGGATCAGCAATTAATCCGCGTCCAATCATCCAATGATCAATAGTAGGAAAAAGATTTTGCATTTCATGAAATTTTTCAACAGAAGTAATGTCTCCATTGTAATACAATTTATGTTTGGTATTATTTATGCATTCATGAAACGCCTTTAAATTAACACCACCTTTGTATAATTGTTTTCCAATTCTAGCGTGAATAGCAATATTTTTTAACGGATAATTGTCTAATATTGGTAATACTTCAAGAATTTCTTCACTGTTTTCATATCCCAATCTCATTTTCATGGAAACAGTAATATCTGATTCATTATGAACTTTGTTTAAAATAGTATTAATTTTTTGAGAATCATTTATAAGTCCAGAACCCATACCACATTTAGTAACCATTGGATAAGGACAGCCTAAATTCCAATTTAATTCCTTATATCCAAGTTCTTGAACATATTTTGAAACAAATAAAAATTCATCGGCATCATTTGTTATTATCTGCGGAATTACTTCTAAACCTATATTGTTTTCTGGAAGAATATCTCGTTGGTAAGCAGGTTTAATAATTCGCTTACCGTTTAATCTAATATAAGGTGAATAAAAGGTGTCAATACCACCAAAAATAGAGTTAAATGCATTTCTAAAACGGAAGTCTGTAAACCCTTGTAGAGGCGATGATAATAATGTATGATTCATATAAATTGCTGTTCGGCAAATATAAGATAGTTTAATTTACAATTCACCTATATTTTGTGAGGTATAGTTTTTCATATTTATTGTGAATAGTTAGAATTATCACTCCAAAAAGTACTGCTACAACTATTAATATTGTTCTTAATAATCTGTCAACAACAAATGAAAGTCTCAATAAAATAGTTGAAATTATAATACCAGAATTTCGAACTACTTTATTGAATTTGTCAGAATGAACGAAACTAAGTAAAAGTAAAAATACATCAGTAAGGATAAGAATGGTGAAAAATTCATCGAAAAATATTTTGTTGATATCCCTTCTAAAATCAGTCAATTGATGAATTGAAAAATAGGTTTCATTTACCCAAGATACTGAATGATAAAATGCTAATATGATGAAAAAGGCAACTAAAAACATTGCAATAACTCTTTTCATTTTAATAAATCTCTTAATTACTTTTGAAGGTTTATTTCTATATTTCTTCACCTCATCTCTCAATTTGTAGAAGATATAAATCAAGTAAAACAATACTATTGTAGCTATTATATCATAGGTGTATTGTAGGTCATCTTTTATTTGAAACCAATTTGAAGATAATTCTATGTTAGATAAATCCAAAAACTCCTCTAACTATAATCAATGTTATGATTTCATATTGTTTTCCTATATAAGTAGTTATAGATTTTGGTAGATAATAAATTACAGATAGACTTCATATATTAAAACAAAGGTAAATGGCGTATAAATTGCCGCTATTGGGTTTGTGAAAGATGCTTAAAATAATCAAGTTTAATAAGTTATCCCTACTGCCTTTTTATGGTATTGTTTGCTCTCAACCAGATTAAGTATAAAGTGAGCTACATCAGCTCTTGAAATCATTTTAGTTAAAATATAATGTCCAATATTTAAACCGTGGTTATAGATCTCTCGTTTTTTACCATTTGTAAGTTGACCTGGCCTTATAATTGTCCAATCTAAATTACTACTAAGTATTAATTTTTCTTGTATGGATTTATCTCTAAAGTAAAAAAACAAAATTATAGGAATTGTAAATAAGGTGTAATACAAACCAAGTTTATATTTGCTGTCATTTATACCTAAAGAAGTAATACAAATAAATCTTTTAATTTGATTTTTTTCCATCGAAGCAATTATGTTTTTTGTTCCTCTTGAAAGTATAGAAGTTTTTATAAAGAATCTTTTATGGCCTAAAGCTGAAATTATAACGTTCTGATTTTTTACGACTGGAATTAAGCTTTCTGGAGCGAGAACATCTCCTTTTACAATAAATAATTTAGGGTGATTTATTTTTAATTTGAGAGGATTCCTTACAAGAGCCGTAATTTCATGACCTTCGTGTAAGCCTTGTTGAATTAATTCTCTACCTGTTTTGCCTGTTCCTCCAATTATTAAAATTTTCATAAATTATTATTTAAGAATGTCTTATAAAGATCATGAAAAAATAATTACTTATTTAAATTATTAAACTGAATTGTTGTTAAATGTAGATGTACTGATAGTTATACTAATTTTGATGTAAAGTTAGTTAGAGATAAATTAATGCAAATTTTGACTATCTATGCTTATATTATTTCAAAAACCTTACCTACTTCTGCTAAAAGCGTATTTTCAAAAACGGTATCAGCTTCATTTTTAAAAAGCTGAATATTTTTATACCTACCGCTGTAATGACCGATAATTAGTTGTTTAACCTTAGCAAGTTTAGCTATTTTTGCTGCCTGTTGAGCCGTAGAGTGCTTTGTGGTCTGTGCCAACTCTTTTCTATCATTTAAGAATGTGGTTTCATGGTATAAACATGACACTTCTTTAATAATGGGAACAATTTCGGGGTAGTACCCAGTATCACTACAGAAGGCATAACTCAATGGTTTTGGCGGATCTAGAGTTAGGAGTTCATTTTTTAAGATTGTACCATTATTTAAAATGAAATCCTTCCCGTTTTTTAAATTTTGATAATCACATCTTTCAATTTCTGGTTCATTGATAATTGAACTCAAATTTAATTTTCGCTCCCCTAATTTTTCTTTAAATAAAAATCCGTTTGTATAAATTCTATGATCTAAAGGTATCGTATGAACTTCTACTTTTGAGTCTTCAAAAATTAGTTCACTTTTTTTCGAAGTGAGTTCATGAAATAATAACGGAAACTGAGTCCATGAATTAGTTAATCTTAGCTGAAGAGTAATTATTTCCTTTAAACCTTTTGGAGCATAAATGTTCAATTCACTTTCACGATTTAATAATCGGAAGGTAGATATTAAACCAACTAAACCATAAATATGATCTCCATGTAAATGAGAGATAAATATGTGTTTTATTTTTGTGAATTTAATTTTGTATTTACGTAATTGAACTTGTGTTCCTTCACCACAATCAATTAAAAAACTATGATTCTTAATTTCCAAATACTGTGCAGTAGGATGAGCGTTTACTCTTGGTGTAGCAGAATGACAACCTAAAATAGTGAGTTTTAAACTCATCGAATAACAAGCCTTTTTGAAATAATTTCGTGCTTAGTTTGCAAGGTGTAAATGTACATTCCTTTAATTAAATTATATCTATTAAAAGGAATAGTATTATAACCTATTTTTGCATTAATAGGTTCAAGATAAACGGTTTTTCCTAATAAGTTTTTCACTGTAAACTCTATACGTTGAATCTTTGTAGATTTAAATTTAATATTTGTTTTAACGTTAAAAGGGTTCGGGTATGCTGAAACTGAGGTGATTGTGGATTGAGGTTGGGTTTTATTAATAACAACACTGTCCTTTCCAGCTTTTTGAGCATATGAAAAAGTGAAAAACAATAAAAAAGTTATTAAAAGTAGTTTTTTCATCAATAAGCAAAATTTGTTTTAAAATCCTAAATCTCTTTCTATAGCGTCCATTTCAAGAATGTCAATCGCTTCTGTTAATGTTGGGACAACATTTATTTCATCTGGTACATCGTCAATATCAATTCCTTGAACAATAACAACAAAACTTGTGCCATTGTTTCTGTGTTGGGTACTTACTTCCAAAAATAACATTAATTCTTCAATTTGAATGTTAAATTTTTCAGAAAGGTCTATAATTAGGTGATTACCAGTAAATTCTGAATACCTATTGTTAAAGGTAGTTAAAAAATCTGAAACCAATTTGCTAGTTGGTTTTATCAGTGTATATTTTTCGGTTTTAGTAGTAATCATAATTCTTTATTGTTGTATTTGTTGCGCCAATAAATAAATAACTGCCATTCGGATGGCAACTCCATTCTCAACTTGATTTAAGATGATTGATTGATCAGCATCTGCAACATCGCTTGTAATTTCAACTCCTCTGTTAATAGGACCTGGATGCATAATTACAATTTTTTTATCAAGAGAATTTAGTAATTTTTTATTGATTCCAAATAATTGAGCGTACTCTCTTGTTGAAGGAAAATAACTCATATCCATTCGTTCATTTTGAACTCGTAAAACATTGGCAACATCGCACCAAGCTAATGCCTTTTGTATATCATATTCTATACCTACTCCTAAACTTTCAATATATTTTGGAATTAAGGTTTTTGGTCCACAAACCTTAACTTCAGCACCTTGTAATTTTAATGCATAGATATTTGAAAGTGCGACTCGTGAATGTAAAATATCTCCTACTATTACAACCTTTTTACCTGCCACATCTCCTAATTTTTCACGAATAGAGTAGGAGTCTAGAAGTGCTTGTGTTGGATGTTCATGCGTTCCATCACCTGCATTTACAATTTTTGCATCAACATGTTTTGATAAAAAATCACAAGCTCCAACATTTGGATGTCTCATAACAACAATATCCACTTTCATTGAAAGAATATTGTTTGTTGTATCAATTAAAGTTTCCCCTTTTTTAACAGATGATTGACTTGCAGAAAAATTAATTACATCGGCAGATAATCTTTTTTCAGCTAATTCAAATGAAAGTTTAGTACGAGTACTGTTTTCAAAAAATAAATTGGCAATGGTAATATCTCTTAATGATGGAACTTTTTTAATTGGTCGGTTAATCACTTCTTTGAAGTGGTCAGCTGTTTCAAAAATTAAATCAATATCAGCTTTAATTAAATGTTTTATTCCTAAAAGGTGTTGTACGCTTAACTGACTCATGTAACTAATTATTTATAATATAAACTGCATCCTTACTATCTTTTTCTTTCCAATTGACAATTACCTTTTCTTCATTAATAACGTCAACTTGCCTTCCTTTATAGTCAGGCTGAATTGGTAAATGACGACTAAATCTTCTGTCAATTAGTACTAAAAGTTCAATATCTGAAGGTCTTCCAAATGATTGAATTGCTGTTAGCGCAGCACGTATACTTCTTCCAGAGAAAAGAACATC
>Ga0193952_1000408_pt1 | contig 18501 bp, 18 predicted proteins | sample BB_3_MG_FD_140368 | JGI IMG/M metagenome (GOLD analysis project Ga0193952, IMG submission 140368) | Microbial mat bacterial communities from the Broadkill River, Lewes, Delaware, United States - BB_3_MG | ecosystem: Environmental > Aquatic > Freshwater > River > Microbial mats | place: USA... | reverse complement strand
CGGTAACGACCGGGCTTTTTTATGACTTACCTACCTTAATCTAGCCAATTAGCTACGTCCGTGATCCACTAGATCATTAACGACCGCCTGCTCTTCACTAAGATCCTGTCGATCTTCATCCTTAGGCAAAGGTAATATAAGATTTAGTACGATAGCAACCAAACCACACAAGCTAACACCTTGTAGATTCAAATCACCACTTCCCACAGCCATACCACCAATACCAAATACCAGCGTTGTAGAAACGATCACTAGATTTCTCTGCTGCGCCATATCAACCTTGGCTTTAACGATAGTGTTTAAACCCACCGCGGCAATAGATCCAAACAGAAGGATAAGAATCCCCCCCATAACTGGCGAAGGTATGGTCTGCAACAACACACCAAATTTAGCAACAAAGGCAAGAATAATGGCAAAAACAGCAGCCCAAACCATAACCATTGGATTAAAAGACTTGGTTAGCATTACAGCCCCAGTCACTTCAGAATACGTTGTATTTGGTGGACCACCAAACATCGATGCTGCTGACGTAGCGATACCGTCACCAAAAAGGGTACGGTGTAAACCAGGTTTTTTAAGATAATCTTTACCAGTAACGTTGCTAATAGCTAGCACATCACCCACATGCTCAATCGCTGGCGCAATCGCAACTGGCAACATAAACAAGATCGCCGCAAGATTAAACTCAGGCAAGACAAAATTAGGCACAGCGATCAACGGTGCTGCAGCGGCTTTAGTTAGATCAACCATCCCCATGAAGTATGCGGCGGCATAACCCACCAAAACACCCGCAAGGATAGGCACCAATCTAAAAATCCCACGCCCCATCGTCGCAACGATAAGCGTTGTACCTAATGCGATCATGGAAACAATCATTGCATCTTGATAAGGAAACAGAACAATTGATCCGTCCCCTGCCTTACCCATCGCCATATTAACGGCGATAGGCGCCAACCCAAGACCAATCACCATAATAACCGGACCTGTTACGACAGGAGGCATGATGCGATGAAGAAAACCTGAACCTTTGATTTTGACGATAAAGGCAAGCAGCATATAAACAACACCGGCCGCAAATAACGCCCCCATCGTAGCCTGCACACCCCAAGTTTGCGTGCTGTAGGTAATCGGCGCTATAAACACAAACGACGATGCCAAAAATACAGGAACCGTACGCTTAGTCACAAACTGAAAAAGGAGCGTACCCAAACCGGCAGTAAATAGAGCAACACTTGGATCTAGCCCGGTCAGCAAAGGCATTAATACCAAGGCCCCAAACGCCACGAACAGCATTTGCGAACCCGCTAAAACCGTCCTTAAACCACCTTCATTCGTACCAATGGACATAAACATTCACCTAATTATTTAGTGCCAAATATTTTATCGCCAGCATCACCCAAGCCAGGAATAATATATCCCTTCTCGTTCAGATGGCTATCAATCGCAGCAGTGTACAACTCAACATCTGGGTGAGCTTTTTGAACTGCTTCGATACCTTCGGGCGCAGCAACTAACACCAATGCACGGATTGAATCACAACCCGCCTTTTTGAGCATATCAATCGTCGCAATCATTGAACCACCTGTTGCCAGCATAGGATCAATCACTAAAGACATTCGCTCATCGATATCATTTGCGAGCTTCTCGAAATAAGCGACAGGCTCTAAAGTTTCTTCATCTCGGTATAGACCGACAACACTAATACGCGCTGTTGGCACGAGATCCAGAACACCATCTAGCATCCCTATACCTGCGCGTAAAATAGGGACCACTGTAATCTTCTTACCCTTAATGCGCTCAACCGTCACGTCACCGCACCAGCCATCTAGCTGATACTCTTCAAGCTCAAGATCTTTTGTCGCTTCATAGGTGAGTAAACAGCCAACCTCTGCTGCCAACTGGCGAAAACTACGCGTACTCATCTCTCTCGCCCGCATCAAGCCAATCTTATGTTTCACCAACGGGTGATTAATCTCATGAACGCTCATAGCTACCTCATCACACAGATACAGAAACACCGCCATAGACAGCGGTGTATAGATGAACGAAGATTACCAAACTGTAATAATGGATGTCATCCTAAAGTTGTAACCTGTATCACAAGATATGTGGTTTTTCTTCCTCATCTAAATTAACCGTCCAAACAACCCTCCCCGCTTAACATGAACACATTTAACTTGAACAAATTAAAATTGAATATTATTGTGGGCGGTTTTTGCTAACGATTGATAAAAATACGTCCGGTCATCATGGCGTTTTTTTATCCGGCCCACGACTTTAAGAGCACTCTTAACATATGTCTAAAATAGATTTTGACGAAATAAAAAGCGTCTACATGCAAGCTGACCTTCTCTATACCGAAGCAGAAGTCGAGCAAGCCATAAACAATATGGCAGTAGAGATCTCAGCAGATATGGCAGAAAAGAACCCTGTCGTATTCCCCGTTATGAATGGTGGCTTAGTCATCGGTGGTAAGCTCTTAACCAAACTAAACTTTCCGTTAGAAGCTGGCTATATGCATGCGACGCGCTACAGAAACTCAACTTCCGGACATGAGTTAGAGTGGAAAGTTCGCCCGCAAATTGACTTCAAAGGTCGCGCAGTACTTCTAGTTGACGACATATTGGATGAGGGTCACACGCTCGCAGAGATCGTAGATTACTGCAAAGTGGAAGGTGCGAGTGAAGTGCGCATCGCTGTTTTAACCAATAAAAATCATGATCGTAAAGCGCGTCCGGATCTAGTTGCAGATTTCGTTGGCCTGGAAATCGAAGACCGCTACATATTTGGTTACGGCATGGACTACAAAGGCTATTGGCGAAACGCGCCGGGCATATTTGCCGTAAAAGGCATGTAATAGACAATCAAAAAAGCCCTGATTAACAGGGCTTTTTTGCATAAGGCTTATAAACCCTAACCTTCAGGCACTAACTTAGACACCGAAAGCTGCTCATCAAATACAACCGGGCCTTCACTCTCGATATGAACCGTTGTTGTAGGGAACGCAAATTCAGCCCCAGCATCCTCGATGATATTCATTACCCGCATCATCACATCCTGCTTTATCTCATGGAACTGAACCCAGTTAGTCGTTTTAGTAAACGTATAGATAAAGAAATCTAATGATGACGGACCAAAGCGATTCAAATTAACGATCAGCGTTTGATTGGTATCGATCTCCGGGTGCTGCAACAACATCTGTTTAACCGAGGAGATAACCTCCTCGACCTGATCAGCATCCTGATAACGAAGCCCAACGTATTCATAGATACGGCGATTGGTCATACGCGAAGGATTCTCAACCGAAATATTGGCAAATGTTGCATTTGGCACATAGAGAGGTCGCTTATCGAAAGTACGAATACGTGTTTGCCGCCAGCCAATATCCTCTACAGTACCCTCTATCTGCTTGTCCGGAGAACGAATCCAGTCACCAACTTTGAAAGGACGATCAAGATAGATCATCAATCCGCCAAAGAAATTTGCTAATAGGTCTTTGGCTGCAAAACCAACAGCAATACCGCCAATACCACCAAATGCCAGTATTCCCGAGATGCTATAACCGTAGTTCTGCATCACAATCAATACAATAATAACGGTTACAATCAACCGCAATAGACGCCCTAAAGCACCTACTGTCGTTGGGTCCATCGGCTTCTTCATACGCTCGGGCATGACCAGAACTTGCTCTAACCGCTTCAAAAAACGTAAGCAGGTCCAAGCAAACAGAATAACCAAAACGGAACGTGGTAAAGGACTTTCAGGTGCCAGAACATCTAAAGATAGATACTGCTCGAATACCTGAACCAAAAGGTAACCAGTGACAAGCCAAATTAGAAAAAGAAGTGGGCGACCGAAAGATTCTATAACGACATCATCCCATAGGTTTGATGTCTTCTCGGCTTGCTGTATTAACTTACCAAGCACAAGCCTAGAAGCGATATCAGCAATCACAGCCACAATACAGATCGCGCCGGATAAAATAATCCATGCCGAATCACTGTAAGCAGGGAGATATTCAAGCAACCATTGATTTAGCAGTTCAAGCATTGTTCTAATCCATTAATTCTTTAACTAACAAACGAGCTTCATTAAGGCGAGTATTATCTACCTGCCAAGCAGAACCTTTCAAGTCACTTAAATCGAGCACATCTTCACACTCAAGCGATTCAAGATAATTAAGCACTTCGATAGTACCAGAGCGGTCATTACAACAAAGTAACACTTGGCAGCCAGCAGCAATTGCCTTTTCAGCTCTTTGTTTATATCCACCCGCCGCTTCAGCCGCCTTCATACTTAAATCATCACTAAAAACAAAACCGCTAAAAGCCAACCGCTCACGCAGCACTTCTTTCATCCAATAATCGGAATATCCCGCAGGATCGGAGGCGCAATTAGGGTACAAAACATGAGCAAACATCATTCCCTCCACCCCATTATCGATGGCTTCGCGAAACGGCAGCATATCGGTATTCCATAACTGCTCAAATGTTCGTTCATCTATCGCATCGTTATGATGAGTATCGGCATCCGCCCATCCATGACCTGGAAAATGCTTAGCCGTAGCCGACATCCCTGCATCTCGCATGCCTTTAATATATTCAGCCGACAAAGCACAAACCGTTAGGTGGTCATTAGCAAATGCACGATTTCCTATGACTGTATTGCGATCATAATTAACGTCTAAAACGGGCGCAAAGCTTAAATCAATGTCGAGTAGCCTCATTTCAGCCGCCATTAAATAACCCATCTGCCTGGAAGCAGACAAACCTCTGGCTTTATCAAGGGCGTACACTTGAGACAAAACGTTGACAGGAGGTAAAACAGTCACGCCATTTTTTAACCGTTGTACACGGCCACCCTCTTGGTCAATGCTAATCACCAGATCGGGCCTGATTTCACGTATCGCTTCAATCAGTTCAGCCACTTGTTTAGCTGACTGCGTATTACGACCAAAAAGAATGACTCCACCGATATGAGCTCGCGTAAGCAACGTCCTCTCTTCAGTGCTTAATTCAGTGCCATCCAGATCAAGAAACAATGTCGCCTGTGCCATTAACTTACCTAAATCTCATTAATCTATTTGAACCATAGTTCCGGCATCGATTTGATCAAACAACTCAATCAAATCAGCATTTCGCATGCGGATACAGCCATGGGAAAGAGGCAGCCCCATAGGCTCACTATCTGGCGTGCCATGAATATAAATATAGCGCTGCATAGTATCGACATTAGCCAAGCGATTAACCCCGACCTCTAATCCTGAGAGCCACAGAATACGCGTTAGAATCCAATCACGCTGAGGAAAGTGCTGAGCAAGCGCTTCAGAAAAAATCTCGCCTGTAAAACGACGACCGACGAATACTGCATTAAGAGGGAGGTCAGCACCAATTTTGGCACGAATATAATGTTTACCGCGAGGAGTGCAGCCACTATTTTTCAGCTCACCGGGACCATTTGACGCCGTTGAAACTGAATAGGTACTTGCAAGTACCCCATCAACATAAACGTAGAGCTGCTGATGAGGTATCGATATTTTCAGATGACGCACAGCAGAACTAAACGCGGCAGAAATAGGTTTTATCCGCGCGTGCCTGAAGCCCCGAGGACAATACAGGAATCATCCGGTGTAAGATCTGCTCTACTTCAGCTCCACTATGGAATTCACGTTTTTCAATAGCATGTAGCGTATGGAAATTTGACAGCGTAAAGGTGATTGAACCCAACATGAAATGCAGTCGCCAAAAGAACTCATCATCTTCCATCGGCGCAGCATCTTGGCGCAACAGAGAGATAAAAGGTTGCAACTTATCATTGTATCGAGTCATTAAGAACTGACGAAGCTCTTCCTGATTTTTCATATATGAAAGTTCAAGTAATCGCATAAAGACCGCCAATGCGTTCACATTGTCTCTATTAACGATCAATAACGTACGCATCAACATTTCTAGAAGCTCTTCAAGGGTGATCTGCCCTGCGCCTTCAGCCAGCTGCCGCTGATCCAGCATTGCCCCTAACTCGGCACACAAAGGCGTTAAAAACTTCTCAGCAACGGCTTGAATAAGCCCTTTTTTCGAGCCGAAATGGTAATTAATTGCAGCCAGATTCACATCTGCTCTACTGGTGATCTGACGAACAGTTGTTTCAGTAAATCCCTGCTCTGCAAACAATATCTCTGCAGCATTTACAATACTTGCAGAAGTCCCCTTGTGATTCATCAGATCTCCAAACCAGCGTTTAAAACAGATAAAGACGAATTATAACGACAACATCTATCTATTAATCAAGTCATTATTACCAATTTAAGGCACTATAATGATAATAAATAGAACAAAAGATGAATAAAATGCCTTTTGTTCTATTTATCGGCTCCAAATTTTGGATTGGGTCAAACGCCCCCACCACTTCATTAGCACTTTATCGCTCGACGTCACCGTAAAATCTGAAATTTTATCTTGCAAGGTTTTCTTCTCTTCATACCTAACAATAAAAATATCAGCGTTATCAGCAGCATCCATCATGTATTGATCTGAGGTCATGAGTTCATCAACAAGGTTAACGGCTAGTGCCTGTTTACCAAACCATATTTCACCGGTCGCCACTTTATCGATATCAACTGATTCACGATACTCATGTACAAAGTCTTTAAACAGAACGTGAGTTTCCTCTAGCTCTTCAACAAACTTCTCTCGACCTTTATCAGTATTTTCACCAAACACAGTCAAGGTACGCTTATACTCTCCGGCGGTGAGTACTTCGTAATCGATATCGTTTTTCTTTAATAGCTTATGAAAGTTAGGCAACTGAGCGATAACACCAATTGATCCAACAATAGCGAAAGGTGCTGCTAATAATTTATCTGCCAGACAGGCCATCATGTAACCACCGCTGGCCGCCACACGATCAACACAGATCGTCAAAGGGATGCCTTTACGCTTAATTCGTTCAATCTGTGAAGACGCTAAACCATACTCATGCACCATACCACCTGGGCTTTCTAGGCGAATGAGCACTTCGTCTTCTTTCTCGGCGAGCAATAATACCGCTGAAATTTCTTGCCTAAATGGCTCTACTTCGCTGGCTTTAATATCACCATCAAAATCTAAAACAAATAATCTTTTACGGCGTGGCTCGTCTTCTTTAGGCGGATTTTTCTTTAATTGTTTTTTCTCTTCTTTGGCTTTTTTCTTCTCTTCTTTATGGATCGCTTTTAATTCAGCCTCATCAAGAATAGAAGCTTCCAAAGCCTCCTTCATATCAGCAAGCTCTTCATTGTAATGTAAAACCTCTATATCACCTTGCTTGGCATCCTTTCTTGATCGAGAGGAGACCAGCGCAATACCTGCCACGACAGCAACAATAGCGAAAACAACGGTAATAGATTTAGCCAAAAATAAACTGTAATCACTCAGAAACTCAATCACTGAGAAAACTCCGAAATTAACTATAAGAAGAAAGAGCGCTAATGTATCATAATTCCCTCTGTTACCCACCCAGTTTGAGACTTCTCTTTCATGAGCCAAAATATCTCCGTAGCTAAAGTGATCGAAAAACTACCTAGCCGCTTTATTTCTGAAAATGCTGAAGGGCTGTCAGTAACTTTCCAGTTCATGTTAGAGGACGATGATGACTTCCACATTTCGATCAAGGACGGGGAATGTGAAATAAAGGCTGGCGAGCACCAAGATCCGAACGTCACTCTCCTAATGGATGCAGAAACCATGGTGGAAGTTATTACCGGTCAAAAAGATGGCATGAGCGCCTTTATGACCGGCAGTTTAAGGGCGGAAGGAAATGTTATGCTTGCCACTAAACTGGGCAAGTTATTCAGTCGTGAAAAAAGGAGATGATTGATCTACCAATTCATGACCAGACTCAGTAAGAAAGCGATCAATAAGGCGCCTCGCAATCGTAAACTTAGGCGGTAGCGTTGGTAAATCATCTGCAGAAAACCAATCAGCGTCCAGAATCTCTTCGCCATCTGGAGTGATATCACCCGCGACATAATCTGCCATGTAACCCAACATAAACGAATGAGGAAAAGGCCAAGATTGGCTAAAGCAGTATTCAATATTGCCTACGGTAATCCCAACCTCTTCTTGTACCTCACGCACCACTGCATTTTCGGCACTTTCTCCAGCCTCAATAAATCCAGCTAACGTACTATAGCGTCCCGGCGCAAACTTACTGCCATGAGCAAGTAGACAACGATCTCCCTTTTTTACCAAAACGATAATACAGGGTGAAATTCTTGGGTATTGATGATGACCGCAGCTACCACAAATTTTCGCTAACTCGTTACTATGAGCGTCCAATCTCGTTGCACAACGAGGACAAAATTTAAATGATAAGTGCCAAGTAACAATCTGAGAAGCCGACGCTAATAGGGTGTACTGCTGCTCGTTAGTTATCGTTGATAGGATGGTACGCAAACCACAAAGCCTATCTTTTTCAGTACCCGCAGGCAGTTCATCTCCCTTCACAATAACGACTCGATAATCGGCATCAGAGATCAAACCGATCGGATAGCTCGCTTCTATCTCCACATCAGCTAAGGATTCCTGCGTAAATTCAAGCACACCACTTTCGTATCCGAGAAGATAACCATTAACGGCCACCAGATAAATACAGCCTTTATCTAACACAACAAACCCCTCAAATTAGAAGCAACACACTGACCCGATAACAGTAAATTTACAAGTTTCACTACCAGAATGCAGTGAAAAACAGTAAAAACATGCGCTAAGACAGTAGTTTAGTCTTCAGCTTTAACAGCCCAACTGTTAGTCTTAGCCATATTGGATGAATGCGAATTTTTCAATAAACACCATTATTATAACTATTATATAAAAAACAAAACTGGCTGTTCTGGCATAGGAAGAACAATCAATGACCAACACGTTATCACAAGCACTAGTACGAAATTTCTTAGGCAACTCCCCTGTCTGGTATAAACAGGCAATAATTGGCTTCCTCATTTTGAACCCAATTATATTGTTTACAATGGGTCCCGTAGTAACCGGCTGGTTACTAATTTTTGAATTCATTTTCACACTGGCACTAGCTTTAAAGTGCTATCCACTTCAGCCAGGTGGCTTACTTGCCATCGAAGCGATTGTGATCGGGCTTGCAAGCCCTGAGACAGTCTCACATGAAGTTGAAGCGAATCTAGAAGTAATCTTGCTACTGATGTTTATGGTCGCAGGTATCTACTTTATGCAGAGCTTATTGCTATGGATATTTACCAAAATACTCCTAGGCGTTCGCTCCAAAATGATGCTTTCTCTACTTTTCTCACTTTCAGCCGCTGTGCTGTCAGCGTTTCTAGACGCATTGACAGTGACCGCTGTACTGATCAGTGTGGGTGTCGGCTTTTATGCGGTTTATCATAAGGTCGCCTCAGGAAAAGCTTACCATCATCCTGATCACGACCATGCTGATGATGATGAGGTCCACAAAAACCATCACACAGACCTGGAAGATTTCAGAGCATTTTTAAGAAGCTTGCTGATGCATGGCGCTGTTGGTACTGCATTGGGCGGTGTTTGTACGCTCGTAGGTGAGCCACAGAATCTACTAATTGCGGAAAAGGCTGGTTGGGATTTCATTGAGTTCTTTGTACTCATGGCTCCAATTACTATGCCTGTTCTGGTGGCTGGTTTAATCACCTGCGCCCTACTAGAGAAATTCAAAATCTTTGGTTATGGCTGCCTAATGCCAGAAAACGTTCGCAACGTTCTAATCGATTTCGCCGGGGAACAAGATGCAAAACGCACTACACGCGATAAAGCAAAACTTGTTATCCAAGCGGTTGTAGCGATATTCCTTGTTGTAGCGCTTGCATTGCACTTAGCAGCGGTAGGCTTAATTGGCTTAACAATTATCATCTTACTGACTGCGTTCAACGGCATTGTAGAAGAACATCAAATAGGTAAAGCATTTGAAGAGGCACTACCCTTCACTGCACTACTTGTTGTTTTCTTCTCTATCGTATCGGTTATACACGAACAGCACTTGTTCCAACCGATTATCCAAGCCGTACTGGATATGGAGCCATCAAGCCAACCGGGCGTTTTCTTCATCGCTAACGGCGTTTTATCCGCCATCAGTGATAACGTTTTCGTTGCTACGGTATACATTAACGAAGTATCTGCAGCACTTAATGCCGGAACGATTACACGCGAACACTTTGATGCATTAGCGATAGCAATCAATACAGGAACAAACATTCCTAGTGTTGCAACGCCAAATGGTCAAGCTGCGTTCTTGTTCCTACTTACGTCTGCTCTAGCCCCATTAATCCGCTTATCTTACGGTAAGATGGTTCTCATGGCGCTTCCATACACAATCGTAATGAGTATTGTTGCTTACACAGCTCTGGTTATGAACTTGCAGATCTAATTGCTAGCACTGTAAATAATGCCAAAAAAAAGCTCCGCATATGCGGAGCTTTTTTCGTTAATGCGTTTCGTTTTTTAGTTTGAAAAGATCAATAAGACCAAATATAACATCACCCTTCTTATTGGCCATAGAAACTGGCTAAGCGTCTATAATCTCGCCTTTGCTCAACCAAGCACACTCACCACCACTTTTTTTATCTAACATTTGCAAAAATGCATCATGAGCTTTCTGGTCTTCGTCTGGCACACGAACAAGGGGCAGATCATCAGCGCCCTTAACACGCACGATAGCTCCCTCTTCACCGCCATCTAGCTCGGATGCTAGAGAAAGATTAGTTTGGCCACCGGTTATGGCTAGATAGACGTCAGCAAGAATCTCAGAATCGAGTAACGCGCCATGAAGCTCACGATGCGCATTGTTAATCCCATAACGGTTACACAAAGCATCTAGGTTATTTTTCTGACCTGGGTGTTTTTTTCGAGCTAACAACAGTGAATCGGTAACAGGACAGAAATGCTCTACGCGCTCAGGGAAGTTGTTACGCTCAAACTCAGCATCAATAAAGCCAATATCAAATGCAGCGTTATGGATAATAAGTTCCGCGCCGCGAATAAATTCGACGAACTCATCCATGACCGCGCTGAATTTAGGTTTATCTTCCAGAAATTCGTTTGTAATACCATGCACTTGCATCGCTTCGGCATCAATCGCATGATCCGGCTTGATATATTGATGATAGGTCCGCCCGGTCAATCGGCGGTTAAACATCTCAACACAACCGATCTCAATGATATTGTGACCTTCAGAGTGCTCTAAACCAGTTGTCTCGGTATCTAGTACGATCTGTCTCATGTTTTGCCTAACTCCTCAACCCCTTTGTTAGCCAATTGATCTGCTAATTCGTTCTCGGGATGGCCACTATGACCCTTAACCCAGCGCCAATCGATGGTATGCGGTTGCGTTGCAGCATCCAAACGCTTCCAAAGATCAGCATTTTTTACCGGTTTCTTTTGCGAGTTTATCCAACCTTTGCGTTTCCAGCCTGTAAGCCATTCGGTAATTCCCTGCCTAACATATTGAGAATCGGTCGTAAGAATCACTTCACAAGGTCTATTCAACGTCTCTAACGCCATAATCGCGGCCATCAATTCCATACGATTATTCGTTGTATCTTCTTCCCCACCACAGAGTTGCTTCTCAGCATCACCATAACGCATAACAGCGCCCCAGCCACCTGGGCCGGGATTACCTTTACATGCACCATCTGTAAATATTTCAACGATGTTCACGCTTTTTCCTTAATGAGCCTCTGGCTGTAGATTCGGCCACAGGTAATGAAATCAAACGACGAAGCCCCCAGCCTGAACGCAAGGGCGTCATACCGGCGATATCCTTTCTCGCTAATAAAATAGAGAAAGCACCATGATGACCTGGTAAACGATCTGCAAAACTATCCAAGAAAGCCAAGCGATTTCGCCACTTAACCTTCTCAAAAGGCAGGCGATGATACCCTGAAATATGTTTTAGTTCAGTCAGTTCTAATAATTTTAACCAATCTGATAACCGTCGATGACTGATAAAATGCCCAGACCAAGGCGCAATACCTTTATTACGTTTTGCCAACCGAGCAAGCCCCCAATAACTCACAGGATTAAACCCAACGATGATCACATGTCCTCCAGGCCTGAGCACCCTTGAGGCTTCACGTAATACTTGATGAGGTGAATCAGTAAAATCCAACGCGTGATGCAACAGCACTACGTCAACGCTCTCATGCGCCAACGGCACCTCTGCATTGTTTGCAATCACATTATTATCTGCCAAACCAAGCTCTAAAGTGGGAACAACTGAAAAGCAATGCGTAACCGGGCTCTCTTGATACATTTGAATCCGGCAATCTACCGACAGCTGAACTAAATGCATCCCAAACAAAGTTGAAACCACTCTATCAACCTGCTGTTTTTCGGCGGCTAAAAACTCCTGACCAAGTTCGGAGTCAAACCATGCTTTTAACTCTGGAAGTAAAAGTGCCAACGGCTGCTGTTTATGAAAACTCATACCTATGCCTAAAATTAATGCTGGTTCACGGTAATAGAAGCAGTATTATATTTCTTTTATGCTACTGCAATCGCACAATACTGCCGAGGCCCTAAAAATGTTTAACGTAACACCGATTCCTGCTTTTTCTGACAACTATATCTGGGTACTCTCCGCTGAAGGCTCAAACTCAGTGGCAGTCGTTGATCCAGGCGATGCATCAGCTGTTGAAACCTATTTAGAAGAGAATAACTTATCCCTAGAAGCGATTTTGATCACCCATCACCATAATGATCATACCGGTGGCGTTGCAGAATTAACCGCCAAACGAAACATCCCTATCTATGGTCCTGCCAACTCGCCTTTTAAAGGCATATCAAAGCCATTATCTAATGACGATACGATAGAACTATTTAATCAAACATTAGCCATACGTGAAATTCCAGGCCACACCCTTGATCACATCAGCTATTATTCAGCACAACAGACGCCACAACTGTTCTGTGGTGACACTCTCTTTCTAGCCGGCTGTGGTCGACTATTTGAAGGTAGTGCGAAGCAGATGCTAGACGCTATGCAATATTTCTCAAGCCTACCTGATAGCACTGAAGTTTATTGCACTCATGAGTACTCGCTAGCCAACCTCAGTTTTGCTGCCGCTGTAGAGCCCTCTAACAGCGACATCAGCACAAGTATAAGTACTTGCAACAGTTTACGTGATAAGGATCAACCAACCCTCCCCACTAGCATAGCCGAAGAAAAGAAAATAAATCCGTTTATGCGTACATCAACGTCCTCGGTGATCGATGCAGCCTCTAATTTTAGCGCTAAAAAATTAATTTCAGAGGTCGAAGTATTTGCAGCAATTAGAGAGTGGAAAAATCAGTTTTAATTAGCGAGCCTACGAACAAGCTCCAAACACCTCAGGCTTTCAGATCGGTTCAAGTTCGAGGCAACGATTACAGGCTTGCTGGTTGCCTGTCGAAAATCGTTAACGAAGAAATTGGATCGATCTATAAGCCCCGAAGGGTGGGCATCAAATCGATTTCCTGCTTTGTCAGGAAGCTTGAAAAGGACTCGCCATTCCACTGCGCTACCTTTCGTGCAATAAGTCGTTTTACTGCCCACTGAGAAAGTTTGGGACTTATTCGCAGGTTCCTTGCTATTGACCCGCTCTAACCCACTGATAGAATGGATCGTTTTACCTCCAAAGTACTCGGAGCTACACCTTGTTTACAAATAAAGCGGTCCTTTCTTTTTTAATATCCGGTGCAATTTTAACCGGCTGCCAATCAGTACCAGAAAAGTCTTCATCAGAAAGCTTACAAAAAAGTGATTTACGCACATCTGTAGATACGCGTAAATCAGCTACAACAGATGCTCAAGAACCAAACAAACCAGCTCCAGCCTCCGATCTGTGGCAAGTAACGCGCGACCACATGGCGCTTGATCTTCAGCTCGACAACCCACGGGTTAAAGCACAGCTCAAATGGTACAGCAAACACCCGAACTATATGAATCGCGTAGTTAAGCGGGCAACTCCTTATTACCATCACATCGTCAATGAAGCGATTAAACGGGGCATCCCTACTGAGCTGGCATTATTGCCTATCGTAGAAAGTGCTTTCGACCCTTTTGCCTATTCACATGGAAGAGCAGCAGGGGCTTGGCAATTTATTCCGTCAACAGGAAAGTACTTTGGGTTAGAGCAGAATTGGTGGTACGACGGACGCCGCGACATTATTAGCTCTACCGATGCTGCTTATTCTTATCTACAACGACTCCATAAGCGTTTCAATGGCGATTGGTTACTTGCACTCGCCGCATACAATGCTGGTGGAGGTACCGTTTCTCTCGCTATAAAACGGAATAAACGCCAAGGCAAAGCGACTGACTATTGGTCACTTCCTTTACCGAAAGAAACTAAAGCATATGTACCCAAACTCCTCGCGATTGCGGAACTGGTTAAAAATGCCGAGCAGTACCAATTAAGCTTGAAAGCGATCCCTAACAAGCCTTATTTTGAACAAGTTGATACTCAAAGCCAGATAGACCTTGCCCAAGCAGCCTCAATGGCAGGTATAACAACCAAAGAACTATACCTGCTGAATCCCGGCTTCAATCGCTGGGCAACGGCTCCGGAAGGTCCGCATCGCTTATTGATTCCGACCGAAAGTGCTGAAAATTTTCGCCTTGCTTTATCGAAGTTACCCGCCGAAGATCGAGTAAAATGGAGCCGTTATAAAATCAAATCAGGGGACTCTCTGATTGCGATTGCTAAACAGTTCCGAACGACGGTAAGCCTTATTAGATCGACCAACAACATTAGTGGTAATAGCATAAGAGCAGGTAAGACATTGCTAGTCCCAACCGCTAGCCAGCAAGCAAGCGAATACGCTCTCAGCCAGCATCAACGACACCTTCAAAAGCAAAAAAACATTTCTCGCACCACTGACCGAAAAGATAAGTATTACACAGTCAAAACGGGGGATAGTTTTTGGAGTATTGCTCAGAAGCATAACGTTGGCGTCCGTCAGCTGGCACGCTGGAACAGCATGGCACCGGGTGATGCGCTTCGCGTGGGCAAACGCTTAGTTATCTGGAGTAAACCACAACAATCTGTGATCAGCAGTGCTGATAGACAAATTATTAGAAAGGTCGGCTATAAAGTGCGTAGCGGTGACTCACTGGCACGGATTGCGGGTAAATTTAATGTGCGTATCGCTGACATACTGCATTGGAATAAACTCAATAAGTCCAACTATCTACAACCGGGTCAGCGACTCACATTGTATGTTGATGTAACACGTTCAAATTAATTAATTTGCACTCTCTTCAGGATTTGAAAAATGGACGCTACTGCTTATTTTATTATTGTTGTTTCAACACTGTTAGCCATCGTTTTTAAAGTGGTGCTTTTTAAACGCATTCAAAAATGGATGGATCAAGATCTTATAAAAGGCTTGGCGGGCGACAATCAATCCAAACGTGAGTTTTTAGAGCAAAAATACACCGAATTACAGCAACAGAAAATAAAACGTAAACATTATCATCAGCATCTGACTGATTATGCTGAGCAGTTTGAACAAAAATAAGGAAGCTGGGTCTTACAACATACATGCAACCGGTTGCTAGACTGACTCAAAATTAAGCACTAGCCCCGAGAACACCTAGTTGATATAAGTAACCTTCGCTCAGATCTGGAAAGGACGTTCTATTGATCAAATTATTGACCAAATCTAACCCACTACACCGCTTATTGCTAACAACTATTGGTGTATTGTTCTGTTCTTTTTCACAACTAAGCTCAGCTGATGCAGTGCTACACTCTCACGGGATCGCTATGCATGGTGATCTTAAGTACCCGGCGGGCTTTTCCCACTTTGAGTATGTAAACCCCCTCGCACCTAAACGCGGCAAAGTTATTCAATCATCCATTGGCACTTTCGATAGCCTGAATCAATTTATCGTCAAGGGAAATGCTGCCGATGGCTTAGGTTTACTTTATGACACCCTTCTTTCCCGAGCGAGCGATGAGCCATTTTCTTTATATGGTTTGATTGCTGAATCGATTGAAAGCCCAACGGACCGAAGCTGGATCATTTTCAACCTTCGCTTAACTGCTACATTCAGTGATGGCCATCCTCTAACCGCAGAGGATGTAGTTTTCAGTTTTGATAAGTTACGTACTGAGGGCGCGCCGTTCTATAAAGCTTACTATGCCGATATTGAGAAGATTGAAGCGATTAATCCGCAGCGTGTTAAATTTACGTTTAAAAATGCGCTTAACCGTGAACTGGCCTTGATTGTCGGTGAAGTGCCCATTCTTCCAAAGCACTACTGGCAAGACAAAGATTTCCAAAAGCCCTCACTTGATATTCCAATCGGTTCTGGACCCTATACGATCTCATCATTTGATCCAGGCCGCAGCATTACTTATGTTCGCAACCCCGACTACTGGGCGCAAACACTACCTGTAAAAATCGGCTACGATAACTTTGCTTACCAAACCTTCGATTATTATCGCGATGGAACCGTTGCCTTAGAAGCATTCAAAGCGGGCGAATACGATTTCCGCCAAGAAAATTCGTCCAAACGTTGGGCAACCAGCTATACAGGGCAGGCATTTGATAACGGTCGCATCAAAGTTGCCGAGTTAGAGCACCAGAATCCTACCGGCATGCAGGCTTTCGTCATCAATAATCGACGCCAACAGTTCACCGACCCCCGTGTACGACAAGCACTTGCCCTCGCCTTTGATTTCGAATGGACCAATAAAAACATCTTTTATAACGCCTATACACGTACGCATAGCTTCTTTTCAAATTCAGAGATGGCAGCAACAGCCCTGCCCAGTCCAGACGAATTAAAAATTTTAGAACCGATTAGAGATAAGGTCCCGGCTGAAGTCTTTAATAAGGTCTATCGTGCACCTGAAACCAATGGTGACGGCAAAATTTACACACAACTGCGTCAGGCTAAACGCCTATTACAACAAGCGGGCTGGGTATTTAAAGCGGGTCAATTGATTAACGCAGAAACCGGTAAGCAACTGAGTATAGAAATGCTTCTCTATTCTCCCGCTTTTGAGCGTGTGGTTTCACCGTTTATCCGTAATCTTGAACGCTTAGGCATTAAAGCTAACATCCGCCTAATCGATGTATCGCAGTATATTAGTCGCTTACGGAGTTATGACTTCGATATTGTCGTCAGTGGTTTTGGTCAATCATCCTCCCCCGGCAATGAACAACGTGATTATTGGCACTCATCGGGTGCTAACACTGAAGGCAGCCGAAACCTTATTGGTATCTCTGATCCAGCCATTGATTATCTAGTAGACCAGTTAATCCAATCCCCTGATCGCGAGCAACTCGTACTGAGAACCAGAGCGCTTGATCGGGTCTTGCAATGGAACCACTTCGTTATTCCGCAATACCATATTAATAAATACAGAGTGGCCTATTGGGATAAGTTTGCTATGCCCAGTATTAGACCCAAATACAGCTTAGGTTTTGATAATTGGTGGATCAAAACGGATCAGGAGAGTAAGTAATGGGTGCTTATATTTTACGGCGACTACTGCTTATTATCCCTACACTGATCGGGATATTGACGATTAACTTTATCATCGTTCAAGCCGCACCAGGTGGTCCGGTTGAACAAACCATTGCACAACTTCAAGGCATTAACGTCGGAGCAACCGCACGCGTTAACGGCGTCCAAAGTGATCTTTCCAGCGAATCAACGTCCAGTAGTAACAGTGATAGCGCCTATCGCGGTGCACGCGGACTCGACCCTGAAATCATAAAAGATATTGAAGCCCTATATGGTTTTGACAAACCCGCCTATGAGCGCTTCTGGATCATGCTAAAAAGCTATGCCGTTTTTGATTTCGGAAACAGCTTATTCAGTGATAAATCCGTTGTTGATCTCATCATTGAAAAACTGCCTGTATCGATCTCATTAGGCCTATGGGCGACGTTAATCACTTATATGGTCTCTATCCCCTTAGGGATACGAAAAGCGGTACGTGATGGAACACCATTTGATATTTGGACCAGCAGCGCCATCATCATCGGCTACGCTATTCCAAACTTCCTGTTTGCTATCTTGCTGATCGTTATCTTCGCCGGCGGCACTTGGTTAGATTGGTTTCCCTTAAGAGGATTAACCTCACCAAATTTTGAAGAGTTAAGCTTATGGGGGCAGATAAAAGATTACTTCTGGCATATTACCCTACCGGTACTCGCCTCAGTTATTGGCAGTTTTGCAACGTTAACAATGCTTACCAAGAACTCTTTTCTCGATGAAATAAACAAACAATATGTGCTAACAGCAAGAGCTAAAGGCTTAAAGGAAAACCAAGTTCTATACGGTCACGTTTTCCGAAATGCCATGCTGATCATTATTGCAGGCATGCCCGCAGCGCTTATCACCATATTTTTTACAGGATCAATGCTAATTGAGGTTATCTTCTCGCTCGACGGAATTGGGCTACTTGGCTATGAAGCGGTTATCAATCGCGACTATCCCGTCATTTTTGGTACGCTATTCATCTTTACT
>Ga0193952_1000405_pt1 | contig 18518 bp, 17 predicted proteins | sample BB_3_MG_FD_140368 | JGI IMG/M metagenome (GOLD analysis project Ga0193952, IMG submission 140368) | Microbial mat bacterial communities from the Broadkill River, Lewes, Delaware, United States - BB_3_MG | ecosystem: Environmental > Aquatic > Freshwater > River > Microbial mats | place: USA... | reverse complement strand
TACATACCTTCAATAAAAGCCTTTGAAGATAGATACATAAGGTTTTCATAACCCTTTTTGTTCTTAGCAAATAAACATATATGAAATCTTTGTTTTGTAGACTTGTCATCAAGTGTTTCACCATTATGAATATAACCCTCCATCCCAATGATAGGTTTTATTCCAGCAGCTTTCATCTGATGATAAAAGTCAATAGCACCAAACATGTTGCCATGATCAGTCATGGCTACACTTGTCATACCAAGTTCTTTTACTTGTTTTACTAGATTTGTTAGTTTGTTTGCACCATCTAGAAGTGAATATTCTGTATGTAAATGCAAGTGAGTAAATGGTTGAGCACTCATAAATATCCTATGCTAAATTAATAAAAATATTATAGTTAATTTGGCTTAATATGAAGTAATTTTCTAATACTACCTTATACTTACTACTTTGTTCCTTCCATTTTCTTTAGCACTGTAAAGCATGTTATCACTTCTTTTTATTATTGTATCTTTAGTATCACCTACATTATACTGTGAAACTCCAAAACTACACGTCACATCTTTTACAATACTAAAGTTATTATTCTCAATTACCTTACGAATTTTTTCTGAAAGAATCTCGCTGTGCTCTAAGCTATTCATAGATATTATCATAAACTCTTCCCCACCCCATCTAGCAAATATATCACTCTCTCTTATGTGTGATGAAACTAGTAGTGTTAACTCTTTAAGTATAATATCACCTACATCATGTCCGTAGGTATCATTAATCTTTTTAAAATAATCTATATCAAACATTATTAAAGAAAAAACATTCCCTGTTTTATATGCTTTTTTGATCTGAGATTCTAAGTAATACTCAAAGCTTCCTCTGTTATATATATTTGTCAAACTATCATAGTTAGCTCTATTTTTTAATTTTTTATACTCTTCATACTCCTGAGTTATATCTTTAAAAACTATAAAAAGACTATTTGTCATTTTTAAAAGTGTGTGTTCTACATTAAAAACTCTATATTGACTAGTTTTACGATCTTTTATCTTAACTTTGTGTTCTTTATTTTCACTTTCTTTTATATAATTAATCCAGTATTTACCATCTATTTCTTCTTCTAAAAAACCATCCTCTTTAACAAAAAAATCACACACACAACTATGTTCTTTAAGAAAATCATTTAAACTCTTATATCCAAAAAATTCAAGCATTGTGCTATTTGCGTCCTTAATCCCTGTACCATCTGAGACTATAAGCATATCTTTTTGAACATTTATAAGTTCTCTTACATAGTTTTTATTTTTAATTTGCTTTATTATAAAAATAAATATACTTAAACTAAGAAGAGTAGAAAGAAGTATGTCCATAAATAAAGCATTTTTTAGCTCACTTAAATGTTCATTTTTTTCTATAGCTATTAAAAAGCCAATATCTCTTGAACTTGTATCTAACATAGGCTTAATAACTATGTCATACATTTCTCCGCCTATAAAAACATCAACTACTCCTGATGTACCTGAATTTAATATTTTATGTACACGATATAAACCTAAAACCTTTTCAAAGTTTTCCATCCCTTTTTTTGAATCAAACAAGTTCTTTTGAAAATAATATAGTGTATCACCAACTAAATATTTTATATATCGTTTCTCTTTAGCATAATCTACTAAAACCCTATCAACTTCTGAAGCGTTTAAAAGCAACACATATTGTTGTGCAAAAAACTTTTGCATCTCTTCTTGAAGTGCCCTAAAAGATACACTGTATTCGTAACTTCCTACAAATTCTCCATCATAAAAAAGTGGATACTGAAAGCGGTAAGACTCTTTATATCGACCAACTTCCATTCCCTTTTGATACGAAAAGTTTTTTGACATATTTTGCAAAGATTTTCTTAGTTCCATAATATTGTCATCATGCTTATCTATTCTATGAAACCTAAGTAAAGATCTACCATCTTTATCAAAAATATGCATACCTTCTAGTGACTGAAGTTTTTTAGTTGTATAAAACGTAGTAAACTTGTTAAGAAGCTCTTCTCTTGCTTTATCTCGAGTCTCTTTTGAAGCGCCATTTGTTTTACTAACTATCTTTGCCATATTATATGACTGTACTGAGTGAAAATCATCGTGTGAGAGCTCGAATGTATTTATAGTTGTATCAAAAGTATGTTCTAAAAGTTTGATCTTATTTTGGTTTATTTCATATACTTTATTCGAATACTGAGAGTAAAAATAAAAACTAATTAAGAGTTCATAAAATATAAAAACTATAAAATAATAACGCATCCCACTCCTTGTAAATTATTTAATTTTACACCGATTTACTTTACTTTAACATAAAAGGGTTTATTATTTTTTTATGAAACTAATTACAATCATCGCACTATTAATAACAGTAAACTTGTTTGCCTCTCAAAAACTTATTTTTGGTGCTATATCGACTATTGAGCCTGAACTTATGAAAGAGCATCTGTCTCCTATAATGAAATATATTGAAAATGCTACAGGGAAAAAAGTTGTCTTTAAAACTGGGTATAACTATGACAACACTATAGAAAAATTTGCGAATCAAGAGTTTGATATTGGCTACATAGGTCCAGCTCCTTACGTAAAAGCTAAAAAGATAAACCCTAATGCAATTAATATTCTTGCTAAAGTGAAAAACTCTAAAAAACAACCCTTTCAGAGTGTAATCATTAGTAAGAGAGGATCAAGTATTTCAAATCTTGAAGATATAAATAACCACAGTTTTGCTTTTGGATCACCAAGCTCCACACTTTCATACTATGTCCCCATGGATATATTAATAAGATCAAATACTATAGATAAAATAAAAAAATACAACTTTTTAGGTAGACATGATAAAGTAGCACAGTATGTAATCATGGGAAGATATGATGTTGGTGCTGTTAAAAATTCTATAGCTCAAAAGTATTCTAAATATATACAAGTTATAAAAAGAAGTGAACCGTTATCAGACTTTGTTATGGTTTCTAGTTCATCCTTAGATCCTGAATTATCTAAAAAAATCAAAAATGCACTTTTAACTCTAAAAGATAAAAAAGTTTTAAAATCTCTTAAAAAATCTGCGATTGGATTTGAGATGGCTAATGATAGCGATTATGATAGTCTAAGGACTATCATAAAAAATGTAGAAGCTTATAAAAAGTAAGTTATTTTACTTTTTCTAAATACTCACTATCAACAGTGTTAACTTTAATAGTATCACCCTCTAGTACATGATATGGTACTTGAACAACAGCCCCACTCTCTAAAGTTGCTGGTTTTTTACTTCCACTTGAAGTATCGCCTTTAAAATTAGGTGGTGTTTCTGTTATAACAAATTCCATTATTTCAGGAGCAGCAACACTAATAGCATCACCTTTATAAAAAATAATATCAACATTTACACCGTCTTTGAACCATTTTGAAGCATCATCACATTGCTCATATGAAAGTCCTAACTGATCATATGTTTCATTATCCATAAACTGATACATATCACCATCATCATATAAATATTGCATAGTTTTGTAAGTTATTTCAGGAACTTCAAACTTATCGCCAGCATGAACAGTTTTTTCAACTACTTTACCATTTAAAAAACTTTTCATTTTCATACGAACAAAAGCTGCTCCCTTACCTGGTTTAACGTGTTGAAATTCGACCACTTTATATGGAACTTCACCAACAATTAAACGAACATTTTTTTTGATATCACTCATACCAATTGTTGCCATAAATCTTGCCTTTTAGAAAAAATTTTGTAATTGTACAAAAATAGGGCTTAAAACTAATAAAATCCTATCCTTTTAGATAAAATCTTACTTGGTTTCTACCATTTTCTTTTGCTTCATATAATGCTATATCTGATTTTTTTATAATATCTTCTATTGAACTCTCATCCTCTAATGCAGCTACACCTATACTTACAGTAATCGTTAGTATATTGTCTTCACAATCCATATGCATATCTTCTATAGATTCACAGATCCTTTTTGCAAACATCTTAGCACCATCAGCAGATGTATTTTGTAAAACGATACAAAATTCTTCCCCTCCAGTACGACCAAAAAGGTCACTTTTTCTAAGTAGTTCAGAGGTCTTTTGTGCAAATTTTTTAAGAACACAATCTCCTGCTTGATGTCCATATGTATCGTTAATATTTTTAAAATAATCAAGGTCTAAAGAGAGTACTTGTAGTTTCTCATTATTTCTTTTTGCAACTTCAAAATACTTTTTAGCAAACTTCATAAAATGAGCCCTATTGCTAATGCCAGTTAAATAATCCGTATTTGCCAATACTTTTAACTTTTGGTTAGCCTTTATTAGCTCTTTTGTTTTCTCTTTTACAGCAATATCCAATGCTTTGTTATAAATTCTATAGTATATTATTCCAGCTATTAATAAAATAGCTATGATAGTAGAAACAATTAAGTATACAGAATAAGTTTTAATCACATCTTCAAAGCTTACATTTACATTTGAATATGGTTCTAAGCGCAACTTCTTAAGAGTTCTATGAACTGCTGAATAATCAAGTGGGACTGTCCAACCTTCTAAGTTGCTAATATTTAAATCACTTTTACCTGCTTCATAAGACACAAGTTTTGCTAAAAGTTTATTAGACAAATGATCTGATGTATGTGTAAGTTTTGCTATTGGCCATTCAGGGTAAAGTTTTGTACTAACCATATATGGAAAATTATCGTAATCATGTAAAGAGATCACTTTTATGTCTGAGAGTTTAATCTTACCCTCTTTTTCCATCCTCTCTAAAGTATCAGTCCTTACGGTACCAACTTCAGCACTACCTTTTAAAACAGCATTTACAACTGCATCGTGAGTACCTAAAAAACTAAGTTTTAGGTCATCTAAATCTAAACCGTTTTCGACTAGTTCTTCATACGCCATAATCCATCCACCAAAACTATACCTACTTACAGCAGCAAACTTTTTATGTTTTATATCTTCTATGTTATTAACATTTTTATTTGTACTCGATGTAAATATTACACCACCAAAACGTTTTAAAGCTTTTGTTCCATATATATCAGAATTTAAAAGTGTTGCGATTCTAGATATCCCATATCTTGCTTCAAGAATTACATAGTACATGGTATTTGTTATTACAAAATCTATTTTTTTATCTCTTACACTTTGTTGTAACTGCTCAAAATCTAAAGGTATTATTTCAAAATTATAATACTCAAACTCCGTATCCAAATATTTTGCTAAGGGATTCCATCTACGTAAAGTTGCTTCTTTTCCACGCTTTGCAAGCACCCCTATTTTTATAACTTTTTTATATTCATAAACAAAATCATTAATATCGCATTTTCCATTGAGTAAACCTCTGATTTGAAATACTTTAGCTATGGACTTAATTTTTTCCTTATTTATAGAAAAAAATGGAACTCCATTTACTAAGGACAGTTTTTTTATAACTTTTCCTTCATAAATTAAAGAGTCTAAAGATTTTTTTTGCGAATTACATTTTTCATATAATATTTTTGAACTCTCTTCAATATTGTTTAGAGCCCAGAGCCAACCTTTTATAGAAGCATCCCTAAAAGCTTTTACCCTATTTGGATTTTGTTTCATCTCTTTTTCAGAAGTAAAAATAATATCCTCATAAAAATCAAATCCATAATCTTTTGGATCAAACATAGTGTATTTAATATTTTGCTTATCTAAAAAATATGCTTCATTGGATACGTATGATGACATTGCATCAGTTTTTTTATTGATCAAATCTTTATAATTAAAAGAGTGTTTTTGAGTTTTAAACTCATTTGTTTTTATACCTTCAGACAAAAGCATAGCAAGTATAGCTGCTGATTGTTTAGCGTCACGTGTGATCATAATCTTTTTGTTTTTAAGATTATATACCTCTTTTATTTGAGGGTCTGTGCTTAAAAGTACTAAAGGAGATGTTTGGAAAAGTGCACCAAAAAGAACTATTGGCTTTTTATTATTTCTATCGATCAGTATAGATGAACGTCCTATTCCATATGTACTTTTCCCAGAAACTACATCATCGACTATATTTATACCGTTTTTATATTCTTTTATATCTACATCTAAACCAACATCAGAGTAAAAGCCTTTCTCTTTAGCTATATAGTAACCAGCAAATTGAAACTGATTTTTCCACTGAAGTTGTAAAGATACTTTTGAAGTAGAAGCGTAGAGTGAAGTACAAAATATTATAAACAATAAAAAGAACTTTATCATGTAATTCTCCTTGTTTACTACCCTATCACTTCTCTTTTAGAACTATTATACATAAGTTTTTTTAAATTACAACTTCAGATGATATAATTGCACTAAAATAATAGCTTTTAGGATACATATATATGGAATTTACTTTAGATGCAACTAGTAAAAATGCTCGTGCATGTACAATTAAAACAGCTCACTCAACTATTAAAACACCTGTTTTTATGCCTGTAGGGACGCTAGGTACGATCAAAGCACTAGATATGGAAGATGTGCTACATACACTTGGAGCTGAAATAATTTTGGCAAATACCTACCACACTTATCTTCGTCCAGGCGATAAAACCATAGCAAAAATGGGAAAACTTCACGGTTTTTCAACATATCCTAAAAGTTTTTTAACTGACAGCGGTGGATTTCAAGCTTTTTCACTCTCAGACATCTCAAAACCAAAAGAAGATGGAATAGAATTTAGAAGCCACATTGATGGGAGTAAACACTTTTTTACACCTAAAAAAGTTATAGACATCCAGCATAACTTAGGAAGTGACATTATGATGATCTTAGACGACCTTGTTGCACTTCCGGCTACAAAAGAGCGTATCAAACTTAGTATAGAACGTACAACTGCATGGGCTGAAGAATCGATCGAATATTTTCGCCAAAAACAAAAAGAGGGAGTTGGAGTAGAACAAAATATATTTGCGATCATACAAGGTGGAACTGACAAGGAAATGCGTACAAAAAGTGCTACTGAATTATGTGCACTTGACTATGACGGTTTTGCTATTGGAGGATTAAGTGTAGGTGAACTAAACAATGAGATGTATGACACAGTTGAGCACACAACTCAGTATATGCCAAAAGACAAACCACGATACCTTATGGGTGTTGGAACTCCAGAAGATTTGATCGAAAATATTGAGCGTGGTGTAGATATGTTTGACTGTGTAATGCCAACACGTAATGCAAGAAACGGTACACTTTTTACTTCATTTGGAAAGTTAAATATAAAAGGTGCTAAGTTTAAAGAAGACCCTGCACCTATAGATCCAGAATGTAACTGCCCTACTTGTAAAAGATACTCTCGTGCATATATAAATCACCTTTTCCGCTCCCGCGAGATCACATACTTTCGTTTAGCAACTCTTCATAACCTATATTATTATCTAAATCTTATGAAACAAGCGCGTACAGCTATTTTAGAAGATAAATATGATGAGTTTAAAAAAGAGTTTTACACTAAAAGAGCTAAGTAGATGTCTAAAGTCTTTATAACAGATCTTGATCATACATTTTTAAGAAATGACCTAAGTATTAGTGAGTTTACAAAAAATATCTGGAACTCATATGCTCAAGACTTCACTATGTCAGTTGCAACAGCTAGAACTTACAAAAAAACTGAGCAATTTTTAAAAGGTTTAAATATAAATGCCCCTATGATTTTGCTTGATGGATCACTTATAATAGATCAAAATAAAAAGATTATTGATTCAAAAATCATACCTAAAGATATGGCAGACAATATTATACAAATTAGCTCAAAACTTAATCTTTACCCTTTTGTTCTAGCACTCAAAGACCACAAACTTAATGAAGCTTTTTTATACCCAAAGCAAAGAAATGATTTTCAGCATCGTCTTCTTGAGAGATATGCCGGTGATGACAACTTAGAAGAAAGAACAGATATACGTGCTATGAAGGACAATTTTAAACTTGTTTATATGGGTGAAGAAGATGAACTTGTAAATTTAAAAGGGGAGCTATATAAAGTCTTTGGTGATGAGTTAAAATATATACTTGCACCTGAAGCTTACATGGAATGTTACTTTTTAACTATACTACATAAAGATGCTGACAAAGCTCATGGGCTTAAAAAAGTCAATGAGTATTTAAATATTGACTTTAAGCATTACACTGTTTTTGGAGATAACCTAAATGACATTGGGATGTTTGAACTCTCAGGTAAGTCTATAGCTGTAGCAAATGCCCATATAGATGTAAAAAAAATAGCTACTTTTATATCTGAACATACCAATAATGAAGATGCAGTAGCTAAATACTTAAGAGATATTAATCGTTAATCTGATTATACTTTGCTGCATCATGTGCAAGTCTTATAACTCCTATAGCATAATTTGATGAGTTGTTGTACTTCATAATTTTTTTCACATAAGTGTCAAGATATTTTAGGTTTTCTTTACCACAAGCATAACAATTATATTTTTTACCACTTCTTCCTTTTTTATAAGAAAAAGATGCATTTTTATGTTTATACTCATATTCATACCAATCATCTTCAACTTCTACCATATCTGGCATTTTAGACCAATCTATGAGTGTATCATACTTTGCACGCCTATGAAGATAGTAACTTGCACTGACTATTGCATCCTCCATCTTTGTAAGATCCCCGACACTACCTTTATAACTCTTTGCATACATGAAACTACTTGGCATAAACTGAGATATACCTACAGCCCCAGCATATGAACTAGGTAGGTTACATTCTTCAGGTTCAAGCTTTGCTTTGTAACAGTGTTTAATGATTGAAGCCATATTTGTCTTACCCATTTTTAAAAGCCATTTTTGACGAGCAGTTTTTTCTTCAACTCTTGTAACAATTGTATTAAAAACTATAAATGCATCATGTTGTGGTTTTATTTTTCCTAAGTTTGTCTCTTTTAGCAAAATAGCCGCTACGATCTCACGATCAACTCCATACTCTTTTTCTGTATAATCATAAACATTTTTATACTTATACAGATGCTCCATAAGCTGTGAAATCCTTTTTACGAGAACATTATTAGCTTTTTTTTCATTTTTTTTATGAAGTTTTATATGTCTAGGCTGAAGATATTTCCAGCTAATCTCATCAAACTTTTGTGTCTTAAAATAAGATAGCAAAAACCTGTTTGCATAATCATAATTAACCCCATTTTTAACAACTTTTTTACATATGTCACTGTAGTGTTCATTTTTAAAAGTACAGTTTGTGTATTTTGCCTGTAGTGATATACTAAAAAATATTAATATTAAAAATTTATACATTATTTACCTCATCTAACCTTTGAGGGGTACCAATATCTTTCCATGCCCCCTCATGTAGTTCAAAACTTATTTTATTTATTTTTTCTTTTATTATTGTTGCCAGTCCCAATTTTTCTTTTTTATATCCATCAAACATTTTTTTAGAATAATAGCCAATACCAGAAAATGTATACTTTTCTCCCCTGAACTCAAAATCCCCTTCTGTATTATGAGTAGGATTCTCTACAAGTATTAGGTGTGCCAGTTTATCATCTAAAGACAAACTGCTATCAAACTCATAATCACACCATACATCCCCATTTACTACCAAGAACTGATCATTTAAATGTTTAAAAGCATTTATAATGCCACCTCCGCTTTCTAAGGCTCCACATTCTTGCTCATCAGAATATATAATCTCCATTCCCCACTTTGATCCACTCCCAAGATACTCAGGTATCATAAATCCTAGATGGGCTATATTTATCACCACTTTTTTAAAACCATTGCGTGATAGTTTTTCAAGATGCCAAACTATAAGTGGTTTTCCCCTTACCTCTAAAAGTGGTTTTGGCTTTTTATCTGTCAAAGGGCGCATTCTCTCTCCACGCCCAGCTGCTAATATCATCGCTGTCATAGGTCTATTTTAACTTAAGAGTTTTTAAATAACTATATAATTTTTGAGTTTGTTCATACTTTGAAGAGATCTCTAAAACATACTCCAAAGTTAAAGGAAGGTCTTTTAGATAACCATCTTTTCCATCACGCAGATAAAGCCTTGCAAAAATTCCAAGTACTTTTATATGGCGTTGAAGTCCCATAAAGTCAAACCATTTTATAAACTCTTGATCACTTACATCAGGTGCTACTTTATCTCTAAAGTATAAAACTAATTCCTCAATTTCTCTTTGATCAAACTTGATATAAAGATCTCTTAAAATAGAAACCAGATCATATGTTATGCTTCCGTTCATTGCATCCTGATAGTCTATAACACCAAGTGTATTATCAGTTTTTACCATAATATTTCTAGAATGAAAATCACGATGAACAAAATAACCTTGAGGTTGATACAACACCTCATCTGAAATGGTTTCTAAGCTTTGAGTAATTATGTCATGATCGTATGTATTATCTTTTATATACTTGTCTAAAAACCACTCTTGCATCAATGACATCTCATACTTTAAAAACGCTTTATCATAAACGGGTAGATCCGCTGTAGAGGCTTTTTGCATCTTTAGTATCTCATCTATTGCAAGTTTATAAAAATTTTTGAAATTATTTTTATCTAAAACACTTAAAAGATCAACACTACCAAAATCTTCTAATAATAAAAAGCCTCCTTGGATATCTTTTAAGTATATTTTTGGAGCATCTACTCCTGCACTTAAAAGTTTTTCACTGATCTTTACAAAAGGTTCAAGAGATTCTTTTTCAAGTGAGGAGTCCATAACAATATATGTTTTATCATCTTTTGATATACGAAAGTACTTTCTAAAGCTTGCATCTGCTGATGCTACTTCTATGCTGTAACCTTCATAACCTCCATCTTTTAAAAAGCTTTTAATCGTGTGCATATATAGCCCCTAGAACTCCATTTCTTCTAGCACCAGTTATTCTGCTAAGTTCTAAAGGTTTGTTATGAATTCTTCTTTGGGCAAAGTACGCAAAAGCCATAGCTTCAACAAAGTTGGAATCAAATCCAATTGAGTCAGAAGTTTTAACATCAATACGATCTAATTTTTGAGCTATTAACTCTACAAAAAATTCATTTTTAGCACCACCACCACATATAAGAAGTTCTTTTATATTATACTTTTTAACCTCTTTAGCAATAATACTAACACTAAATTCCAGAAGTGTTCTTTGTACATTTTCTGCCCTTGTACTAAAACCTTCTAATTTTTTTTCTAACCATTCTCCACTAAACAACTCCCTACCAGTACTTTTTGGTGGTTTTTGCTTTAGAAACGGTTCATCTAAAAGTTTACTTAAAAGTCCAAAATCTACACTTCCCTCTCTGGCCCATGTAGAGTTGTAATCGTACTTTTCGTCTTTATTTTTATTTACCCAATAATCTAACAACATATTTGCAGGTCCTATATCATAGCCAATTGTGCCACCACTTAATATAGTAATATTTGCAATTCCTCCTAGATTTAATGCTGCTGCATTTTTATTTTTAAAAATCTCTCTGTGAAAAAGTGGTGCAAAAGGAGCTCCACTTCCTCCTAACGCTATATCACCTGATCTAAAATCACTTACTACGTCTATACCTATCTGTTTAGCAACTAAACTAGCATCACCTGCTTGAAGAGAGAAAGGATACTGTGAGTCTGGTTCATGCCAAAGTGTTTGACCATGTAAACCTATGGCTCTAATATTTGTTGTATTTAGAGAAAAATCTTTTAAAAACTTTCTGATCACATCTATATACATCAAAGCTAAACGATGATTTATTTCTCCATATTGCTTTAGCGTAAGATGAGCAGTTATAGCATTTAAAATATCTGCTTTTAAAAATTTTTCATATGGATACTCTTTTGAGCCTATTACTTTAAAACTAGAGCGTCCTATAGCACATAGTGATACATCTACACCATCAAGACTAGTCCCACTCATAACACCAATATATAACTCTTTAAACATTAAATCTAATCCTTCTTAATCTGCATAATAAAAAATGAAACAAAAGTACCTATAACCAACTGCCAAGCAAAACCAACGTTTAAGCCAAAAGTGTATCCTTGCATACTAAGTACAGTGAGAAATCCACCAACTAAAGCATACGGAACCAATTTTGAATTGCCACGCTTTGTAAATATAGCTGATGCAAACACACCTAAAAGTCCACTATATGCATAAGCCATAACACCAAGAGCAAAACTTATAAGTGGTATATTACTCATAGAGTGAACTACATAACTAAGTACTGCCATAGATGATAATGCTACAGCAAATACTAAAACCATAACTTTTGCCATCTTAACAAAATGGAACTCATCTGTTGCAGGGTTTTGCTTTAGTCTGTATGGCTTATAAATATTTTCTATAGCAACAGAACTCATAGCGCCTAACACCGAGTTCGTACTCGATAGTGCCGCAGCAATTGCTCCAACTGTTACAAAACCTTTAAGACCCTCTGGCATCTCATTTAATATATAGTACATAAATATTGTGACACTCTCACCATCAAACTTTTGCGATATGGTATGTTCCTGGTAATATAAATATAAAAGTAATCCTATACTTAAAAAAAGCATAGAAACTGGTATACTTAAAAGTGTAGCACCATATAAAGATATATTTGCATGTTTTTCATTTTTACAAGAAAGAACTCTTTGTGAGAGATCCTGATCAAGTCCAAAAGCAGCTATATTTAGAAGCATGTAACCACTTAATAGTGCAAAAATATTAAATTTACCCTCATTTGTAAAACTTAGATCAAAGTCTATATATTCTAACTTTTGTGCATCTGATAGTTTTGATATGACTGATAAAAACTCTAAATTTAAAGAGCTGTAAAGATAAAATAAAACAGCGATTCCAGCTCCAAAGTATACAACTATTTGAATAATATCGCTATATATTACAGACTTTACTCCACCAAAATATGTAAATATTAAAGCCCCAATGATCAATATAATTATACTTGAAGTCACACTAAAAAAACTAACATCATAAAAAATTATCATACTAAGTGCAATTGCAGCTATATAAAGCCTTGCACCACTTGCGAAGATACGACCTACTAAAAACATGATCCCGGCACTTCTAGATGCACTTTCATCATATCTCTTTTGTAAAAGATCATAAACACTAAGTGCATTGATCGCATAAAAACGTGGAATCAAAACTTTTGAAACTATATAAATAGCTAAAAGTGAAGTTATGGAAAAACCTATGAGAGTCAGATCATAACGGTATGAGAACTCAGGTGCACCTAAAAAAGTTGCAGCTGATTGAGCGGTTGCCAAGAGTGAAAGTGCTACTGCATAGACTGGCATTGTGTTTGAAGCTACAAAAAACTCACGTGAAGTTTTCATATTTTTGTTTGACAATACAAATGAAGCAATGGCTAAAACAAAAAGATAAGTACAAAAAATCACCCAATCATAAAATGAAAACCCAGCCTGCATCTAAAGATCACCCAGTAATTTATCTATTCGCTTATTCGACTCTTCTATACGCTCTTGTGAAATTTCACCATCTTTTACAAGTTTATATATGCTGTCTATGATCTCTTCTGCACTGTCATTACCTAACTGATTACAGTACATAACAAAATCAACTCCAGAGTTTATACTAAGTTTTAAAGCCTCTTCATTTGTGAAGTGCTCTTTTATAGCACCCATTTGAAGATCATCACCTATGATCACTCCATTATAACCTAAACTCTCACGTAATAGCTTGGTATTTGTATTGTATGATAGTGTAGCTGGGTATTTTTCATCAATATTTTTATTAAATACATGTGCTGTCATAATCATCTTAGTTTTATGAAGCAATTTTTTATATGGTTCTAGCTCGTTCTCACTCCAGGTATCTGTAACATCTACAAAACCCTCATGTGAGTCACCCCTTGCAGAACCATGACCTGGAAAGTGTTTAAGACAACTGATCACATTATGTAAGTGAAGCTGATCCATAAAAATTTCTGCATATTTTGAAACTATGTTGGGATTGTCTGAGTAAGCTCTTTCTAACTTGTAAATAACATCGCTGTTTTTATTAAGTCCAAGATCAACAAGTGGTGCAAAGTCAAGATTTATTCCTAACTCTTGTAACTCATATGATAACTTTGAGTAGTGCTTTTTAGCTTGTTCTTCACCACTTTTAGATATCTCTTTCGCACTCATGCTATCACAAAAGCCAAACTCTTTCTTAAGTCTAGCGACTTTTCCTCCCTCTTGATCTATGGATATTAGAAGTTTATTTTTAGATATATTTTGAAGTTGTGTAGTTAATTCTATTAGCTGCTTAGGATTTTGTATATTTTTAGATTTAGTTTGCTCATTATAAAACTTATCAAAAAGAATAACACCTCCAACACTATATTCTAATAAGCATCTATGTATATGGTCTTCTTTTAGTGCTGTTTGTGTATCGAAACCTATTATCAATTTTTTTGCTATTTTTCTTTTAATATCTTGCATTAAAAATCAAACTTCCTTTTGAGTTAAATAATTTATGTATAATTATATTTGTTAAATAATAACACTATATGATATAATATTAATCATTGTTTATACAATAAGGATTATTATGAATATCAAAGTATTAATTGGTGTAATATTATTAGTAGCTGCTTCAATACTAGTTCCAGCTGTAATTGGCGATGATTGGCAAATTACAACTGTAATAAAATAGCTCCTAAGTTATATTTATCACCTCTCCGTATAGTTCATGTCCATAATATAATGATTGGGTATTTTCTATTTTAGACTTCGCATCAGGATTAAAAAGTATGTATGATACTTTTTTATCTATAACTTTTGAAGGGTTTATTGATGTAAGTTCTATCAACTTTTTCATTGTTATAATCCCAGGTTTAACTAATTTTGTATAATAAAGTGGCAAAGCATCACTTATAGATTCACACCCATATGCAGCATCATAAAATGCAACCTCTTTATTTACTAAAGATGATGGTTGGTGAAGTGTAGTTAATATATCTATTTGATCATTTTTAAGTGCATCTTGTAAAAGCAACATATCACTTTTTGAAGATAGGGGTGGATCTAGTTTTGCAACTGTATTAAAATCTTCACAAGCTTCATCTGAGTTTACTAAGTGGTGAAGTGATACTTCACAAGAAACTTTTACACCCTCTTTTTTTGCTTGAGTAATCAAAGATATAGATCTTGGTGAGGCAATTGATTTAAAAAGGATCTTAATCTTAAAATGTCTTGCGATCTCAATCATGCGGCTAACATGTAAAACCTCACTAAGATCAGGTATACCTGCAAGACCCAAACTACTACTTATGTCACCATCTAGCATAACTCCACTACTGATCAGTGAGTTGTCCTCAGCTTTTACAAAAAGTGTGTTTTTGTACATCTGCATATACTCAGCTATTTTTATAGCTTTATCATTCTTTGCTATTGTACTCATATATGGACCAATGGCACCATTTTTTAAAAGTATGGCAATATTACTTAGACTTCCATCACTCTGAATAGCATTTAACATCACATCTGCACTGGCACCTTCTGCATCACGCAAACCATTTTGTGCAAACTCTAAAATACCTTCACTGTCTATAGATGGAGATGAGTCAGCATTTAAAACAACATGACCTACTCCACCTTTTTTAGCTTCAAGTGAAACTGACTGAATATTTTTAGAATTTAAAACACCATCATTTAGTCTGACATTTAGATCTACCAAAGATGGGATAAGGTAAGCTCCCTTTGCATCTATAATCGTATCTGTTCTATCCTCAATCGTAAAATTATCTTCACGCAGTCCGTCTTTATCGCAAATTTTTGCATTTTTTATTACCATATTTAAACCCTGTCATACTTTTAAAAATTAGTTTTATTATTATAGTTATTTTTTGATATATTGAGCTTAATTTTTAAAAAGGTGTATCTAAAGCAACTAAAGTCTTATGCCCTTTATGGCTTCTTGTTCTATAAGTCTTTGTTTGTTTTTTGCAAGAACAATATCTACAGGCTTATATAGTGAATCTTCTAGCATAGTTTTTATCTTCATTTTTTTTTGAAACAGTTTATCAGATTTTTCAGGAACTATGTAGAGGTCGATATCCCCACCTTTTTTTGTATCATCCACCCTGCTTCCAAATAGATAAACAGCAGCTTTACCAAAAACAACATCAATCTTATCTTGGATAATTTGAACTTCTTTATTTGATAGCCTCAAAATGTTCCTTTATCCTTTGAGTTATACGTATAAGTTCTTCAATATTTTGTATAAGATAGTTTATTGCTTCTATTTTTTCATCTTCTTCTGAAGGATAGTCGTGTGATATAGCATTTCTTACACCTCTAAACTCACTCCATAAGTCAATACCTAATATGTTCTCTTTATCAAGTTCTTTTAAAATTTCTAAAAAATTTTTATCCTCTACAGGATACTGTAAAATCGCCAAATACTCTCTAAATATTTTTGTTCCAAGCAAATCTTGAAGCTTAGCAAAACGAAAAGCTAAAACGTCTAGTTTATCTTTATCTGTCGATGATAAAGAATGAAGTTTTTCTGTAGTTAAAGGATATAAATTTTTTAAGTAACTCAGTACATCTCTAAGTCTACCTATGTGTACTGAAGATTCCTCTAAGTGTAACGCTAACTTCTGAGCTATCTGCACACTAATCCTTTTTTATAGAGTTAGTTAAAATTATAACATAGAATTTAAATCTACAGATAATTATATAAAGCATTTTGAAGATGATCTGCTAAAACTTCTAAAGCTAAAATCTGTAAAGACTTCTACAAGTGTTTCTAAACTTCTAAACGATATGTTAAAAAAAATTTTAACGAAGACAGTGAGGTTCTACAAGCTATCGAAGATAGGAAGAAAGAAACTAGTGTATCTTTTGAGTCGTTTTTAAAAGAGTTAAAATCTGATCACAAACTATAAGATACAGATCAAAAATCTACAAGATAAAGACCTAAAAAAAGTTCTAAATAAGATACAGTCTCTTAGTTCAAGCCCAGATAGTGTTAAAAAACGTTGTAAAAGTTAGTCATAGAAAAGATGTTTATATATCACTATGGTTTTCAATTTGAAGTTTTTTAAAAGTGGATTTTCAACCCCTGGGGTGTATTTTATCATTCTTTGTCATTTTACACCCTTCTAATTTTATTTTTTCATGCAAATGTGATAAATTTAAAAAAGTTTTACACTTTTCTATATCTACACTTTGTTTTAATTTAAGATATTCTTTTATTTTTTTATACTCTTCCAATGTTGTTGGTAAAATATTTATAAATTTATCCTCCTCAAAAATCATTATTGCATCATAAAAACGATAGCTTTTTATTCCATCTTTATAAATATGAAATATAAACTTATTAATAATTAAAAGGCTGTGAGTTAAAATTGCTAATGGAGAAAATATCAATGACAAGAATTTCCCCAGTGTATTTTCATATTGACTTTTGTGATATAAATCTCTATAAGTTCTACGAACATCAGTTATATTATCAACATTTATTTGTTCAAGAATCTGTTTTTTATGTAAAAAAGAAATACTTTGACTATTAAGAACTATCTTTCTTTTGCCTCTTGATTTAAAATATCCTACAAAAAAAGGATACATCAGTGTTGGAACAATAATGACCATATTTCTAAATAATGACTCTTCTGATGTTCCACCCGGATTGTAAATATATATAAGTAGTACTATAGGTACAAAAGACAATGCATACAAAGCTAAAAATAATGGATTATAATCTTCAATCACAATAGGTTCCTTATCATAATCCCGTTCTTTAGAATTTATCTTTTCATCTATCATGCCACTTCCTTTTTTTCCAAGTTGTTTACATAATCACTTCCAGATACATACATATTATCTACATCTAGTCTTAGTGTTACAGATTCATTATCTTGTAGTGTTTTGGATGAAGATATATTAAATACTAGTTTATTTCTATCTCCGCTGTTTCCTTCTTGTACTGATGAGTCACTTATATGTACTGTTATATTTTTTAGTGTTTGTTCTTCACTATCATCATCTTCGATCACTCCTAAGCCTGAATGCACTTCTACATTTTCTAAGTTAGTTTTAGTTGATACGTTTGCGTTTAGCCATACATCTTCTTCTACTTGTGTATCACCTTTTATCTCTAAGGTGACTTCATGACTTTGGTTTGATGAGTTTAGAGTAACTGTGTTTTGAGAGAGTGAACCGAAGTCACTACTATCTGCATCTGAGTCTGAATCTATAAATAGGTTTAGAGTTATGCTTTCATTAGACTGTAGTGTTTGTAAGGACTTTACGGTAAAGGTCATATACTTTATACCGTTATCTCCTTCTTTAACATTTGAATAGTTTGATATATCTACAGTTACATCTTTTTGAGGCGGTGTTTTATCTAGTTTTATTCCTAGGTATTCATCTGCTGTTGCGTTAAAGTTGTCTATTAGAAGTGTTTGACTTGTTGATCCGTTTTTTAAAATTTGTAGTTTACCTATACCATTTGGGTTGGTAAGTTTGTAGGTGTAGTTTGCATCTTTATATATATAACCACTTTTATCTGTCATTTTTGCTTCTGTACCTGTAATCAAGTCCCCTGCAAAGTAAACACTGC
>Ga0193952_1000403_pt1 | contig 18542 bp, 13 predicted proteins | sample BB_3_MG_FD_140368 | JGI IMG/M metagenome (GOLD analysis project Ga0193952, IMG submission 140368) | Microbial mat bacterial communities from the Broadkill River, Lewes, Delaware, United States - BB_3_MG | ecosystem: Environmental > Aquatic > Freshwater > River > Microbial mats | place: USA... | reverse complement strand
TTTTAAGACCAATTTTTTGACCATTAGCTAAAATAACACCAGCCTTAGCCATAACATCAGTCATTTCATAGCCTTTATCCATAAAACCATCACTGGTAGCATGTGTTGCCACAACACCAGCAAAAGCATCACCTGATTCGTTCTTGCCACCAGCTTCTAAGCTGATTTCTTGCATATTAAACGAACCAGCTCGACCTGTCAGCATGACACCATCATCAGGTGTTTTTGTTTGATAGTTTACTACACCACCAATAGTTGATGGACCATAGCGAAGTGACGATGAGCCTTTCAATACTTCAACTTGCTCTATGCGTTGAATACGAGGATTGAAGTAACGCTCATTACCAATAAATAAGCCAGGTGCTACAGGAACACCATCTTCTAACATAAGAGATTTAGATTCACTCGCAGATAAGCCACGAATACCAAAGTTGGCCACAATTGAGGTTTCTTCTTCACTTTTAGTGTTTATACCCGGAATACGACGTAAAATATCTTCAGTAGATAGTGGTTGAATTTTCTCAATTTGTTGACGATTTACCACTACAACAGATCCGGTATGATCTAATATTACCGAATTGGGATTACCTACCACATCAATAACTTCCATTGCTGGCATAATTGTTTGGCTTTCGTTTTCTTCACCACCACCTTGCTGTTCAGCAACTGTATTTAATGATACTAAAGCTAATGTAATTGCTAGCGATAGCGATGACTTTGTGGTCCGCATAATGAATATCCCCTAAAAATTTAAATATACTTGTAATAAATGAGCGCAATTAGAGCATAAAACAAAATGCGAATCAATATCATTGGCCTTGACTTTAGCTATAAATAAGTAAGTAGATAAGTACGATGAAACAACACTAATGCTGGCAAGGAATAACAAGCTAGCTAATTACATTACAATTTTTAAAAATTTAAAAAGACAAAAAAAAACCTGTCAGTATTTCACTGACAGGTTTTAACCCTAAGGTTTATGCGATTAAAGTAAAAAGTTTCGTGATTAAACGAACGGATTAACTTTAATAATAGTTTCGTTACGATCTGGACCAGTTGAAATAATATCAACAGGAATACCAGTAACTTCTTCAATGCGCTTAATATAAGCAAGGGCATTAGCTGGTAAATCATCAACTGATGTTGCACCAACTGTATTTTCAGTCCAACCTGGCATTTCTTCATATACCGGTGTGATCTTATCGTAACCTTCAGCAGCCGTTGGCGGCACAGTGATAATATCGCCTGATTCAGTTTTATAACCAGTACAAATTTTTAAGGTTGTTAAACCGTCAAGCACATCAAGTTTAGTTAAACAAAAGCCTGTCACACTATTAACTTGAACTGCACGATGCATTGCAACAGCATCAAACCAACCACAACGGCGTTCACGGCCCGTAGTTGCTCCAAATTCATGGCCAACAGTACCTAAATGATTACCAATTTCATCATCTAACTCTGTAGGAAATGGGCCTGAACCAACACGAGTAGTGTAAGCTTTAGTGATACCAAGAATATAATCTAAGTGACGTGGACCAAAACCACAACCAGTAGCAACGCCACCAGCCGTTGTATTTGAAGATGTTACATAAGGATATGTACCATGATCAATATCAAGTAATGTTCCTTGAGCCCCTTCAAACATAATAGAGTCGCCTGCAATACGTGCTTGATCTAAGATTTCTGAAATATCAGCAGTCATCTTTTTAATCGTATCAGCAACAGCAAGTGCATCCGCAAGTACTTCTTCATAATTCACTGGTTCAACTTTATAATAGTTAACCAACGAGAAGTTGTGATATTCAACAATTTCTTTTAATTTAGCAGCAAAGGTCTCTGCACAAAATAAATCACCAACACGTAAACCGCGTCGTGCAACTTTATCTTCGTATGCTGGACCAATACCACGCCCTGTTGTACCAATAGGCTTATTACCGCGTGCAACTTCACGAGCAGCATCTAACGCATTATGGTAGGGAAGAATTAGTGGACATGCATCACTAATAAGTAAACGTTCACGAACTGGAACGCCCTTAGCTTCCAACATGGTAATTTCTGTCATTAAAGCTTTAGGACATAAAACTACACCGTTACCAATAAGACATTTTACGTTATCACGTAATACACCTGATGGAATTAGATGAAGTACGGTTTTTTCACCGTCAATCACTAATGTATGGCCTGCATTATGTCCGCCTTGATAGCGAACAACATATTTTGCTTTATCGGTTAGTAAGTCAACGATCTTACCTTTACCTTCGTCACCCCATTGGGTACCTAGAACAACTACGTTTTTGCCCATTTTTGCTATTTCGTAAGAAAATTAGGCGAGGATTCTAACAAAGATCAAATTACAGTCCAAGGGAAAAGAGCAGTTTTTTCTGGATAATAAAAAATAACCTTTTAAGTTAAGAGGTTATCTTTATTCTTTTTTGATTAATTTTTCAGGCTATTGTGATAACCACACGACAATAACACCTAGTGTTAAAATAAACGTTCCAATATTACGAATATTTCCTGCTGGTTGTTCAGTTAGCTTCAATAAATAATTTTTCCATTTATTCGGGAATAAAGCAGGTGCCAATCCTTCTAGGATAAGTACTAGGCCAAAGGCTAAAATTAGGGTATCTATCATAATTCACCTCATTTCATTTACATTTGTTTATGAAAAAGCCAGCAATAATGCTGGCTTTAAATGAGAACTTAAGCGTCAAATATCATTAACGATTATTTAGCTTTTGTACCATCTTTTAAATAGTTAAAAAATTCACTATCTGGTTTTACAACCATAATATCATTTTTACTATTAAAACTTTTTTCATACGCCTCTAAACTGCGATAAAAACGGTAAAACTCAGGATCTTTGTTATATGCGTTAGCATATATTTTTGATGCTTCAGCATCTCCTTCACCGCGTATGGTAAAAGCATTCTTTTGAGCTTCAGCTAACATAACAGTCACTTTAGCATCTATCGTTGCACGAATAATTTCTGATTGCTCTTGACCCTGTGATCTATGCTCTTTAGCAACTGCGGTACGTTCAGCACGCATACGTTCATAAATAGAGTTACTTACTTCTGTAGGTAAGTTAATCGCTTTAATACGCACATCAACTACTTCAATACCTAACTCTTCACGGCTACTTGCAGCACTTGCTAACGCTTGTTTCATAATATCATCACGATCACCTGAAACAATTTCTTTAATGGTTCTATTACCAAACTCGGTACGAAGACCATTATTTACTTTTTGTTTAAGTAAGGCGCGTGCATTTTCAACTGAGCCAGAAGTACGTAAATAATACGTAGAAAAATCAACAATGCGCCACTTAACAAAAGAGTCTACCATTAGATCTTTTTTCTCTGATGTTACAAAGCGATCGGGTGCTTCATCGAGTGTTTGAATACGAGCATCTAATTTACGTACTGATTCAATAAAGGGGACTTTAAAATGTAAGCCTGGATCAAACACCATCATTTCATTGTTGGCAGAATCACGTTTAATTTTAGAAAATTGAAAAACAATACCACGTTGGCCTTCATAGATAACAAAAACAGAAGAAACAACTAAGGTAAATAGTAATGCTAAGATTGCAATAAAAATATTCTTCATAGCCTAGTTACTCCCATTGTCAAATCTATCACTTCGGCCCGAAGTTGATGGTGCAGAATTAATGCTTGGTTGCTGCTGTTGCGGCTGAGAATACGACTGCGGCGATATACGCTGCGTTGTTGATTGCTGTTGTATTATCTTATCAAGTGGTAAATACATCATGTTATTACCGCCATCAACATCAACCATAACCTTGCTTGTATTACTGTATACTTTTTCCATTGTTGCAATATACAAACGTTGACGAGTAACTTCTGGTGCTGCTTGATATTCAGGTAGAATTTTTTCAAAACGTGCTACTTCACCTTGCGCATCTAAAACTATTTGTCCTTTGTAAGCAATAGCTTCCTGTTCCATACGTTTTACACGACCACGTGCACGAGGTTCAATACCACGGGCATAGGCTTCAGCTTCACGTAAAAAACGTACTTCATCTTCCTGTGCAGAAATAGCGTCATCAAACGCGTCTTTTACTTCATTTGGCGGACGTGCATCTTTAAAGTTAACATCTACAATGATTAATCCTAAATTATAAGGTTTAATAATTTTTTCAAGTTCTTCCCACACAGATTGACGGATTAATTCACGACCACTTGTTAAAATAGCATCCATTTTTGCATGACCAACAACATAACGTAATGCACTATCAAGTGATTGATTTAGACTATCATCTGCATTAGTAACGCTAAATACATAGTTACGAGCATCAATAACACGGTATTGAATTTGCATTTCAACCTGAACAACATTTTCATCTTGCGTTAACATAAAACCAGATGATTGCATTTCTCGTGTACTTTGCATATCAATTGGAATAATGCGGTCAATGAAAGTCCACTTCCAGTTAATACCTGGATCAACCGTGCCTGCGTACTGACCAAAACGTAAAACGATACCTTTCTCCGCTTCTTTAATGGTGTAAAAACCACTAAAGGCATAGACCACAATGGCAATAATAAGTACGAGACTTATGCCAATAGTAGACATGCTTTTTCCTGATGGCCCAGAGCCCCCCGATGCTTTACCACCACCTTTTCCGCCAAAGATACCACTGACCTTTTTGCCTAAATCATTAAGCAATTCATCTAGATCTGGTGGTCCTTGGTTTTTACCACCTTTATTTTTCCAGGGGTCTTTATCGTTATTCCCCGGTTCATTCCAAGCCATGCTGTTCTCCGCTAGGTTAGTAATTAATTAGCTATTTATTGATTATTTTAGTAAATATACGCAAGTTTATGATAAAAGTATCTCTTTTATAAGACTCTATATAGGTATTAACACATTAATTTACAATATACTGTTCAATTTCAGTTCCTTCTTGTTTGATCAATCGATTCCATTCCCGTTTTGGTAGTTTTATCTTTAGGTGACAATAACCTTGCTCATCATAAGATTCCTTTTCAATGCTATTAAGTTGGTATAAAACACCTTTCAACTTGCCTGCAATTGGCGGTATAACTAAGGTAGACTGAAAAACTTGATTTCCTAAACGTTCAGCCAAAGCCGTAAAAAATAAATCTATACCAATATTACCTTGTGCTGACAACCAAACCCTAATCGGTTGCCCTTGATCATCTCTGTCAATTCTGGGTTCAACATCGTCTAAATTGTCTATTTTATTACAAATCACTAATTGAGGTACGTCATCCGCCTCAATTTCAGAGAGAACATATTCAACTTGTTCTATATTTTCAGTACGCCTGTCATCAGAAATATCGACTACATGAAGCAATAATTCTGCTTCGCGCGTTTCAGTTAATGTGGCTTTAAACGCAGCAACCAAATCATGCGGTAAGTGACGAATAAAACCTACTGTATCGGCCAGAATTACCCCGCCGACACCATCAAGCTCAATTCTTCTTAATGTGGGATCAAGTGTCGCAAAAAGCTGATCAGCTGCATAAACGTCGGATTGCGTTAATAAATTAAACAACGTCGACTTTCCCGCATTGGTATAGCCAACCAAAGATATTGTTGGCAACTCAGCCCTTGTTCTTGCCCGTCGGCCTTGGTGTCGTTGTCGTTCCACTTTCTCTAGCCGCTTACGAATATTGATCATGCGTTCGCGAAGTAAACGTCTATCGGTTTCTAGTTGTGTTTCACCTGGACCACGTAAACCGACTCCCCCTTTTTGTCGCTCTAAATGAGTCCAACCACGAATGAGTCGGCTGCTCATATGTCGTAATTGTGCTAATTCAACTTGTAATTTACCTTCATGGGTTCGCGCACGCTGAGCAAAAATATCAAGAATAAGCGTCGTTCTATCAACAACGCGACATTGACATAACGCTTCAATATTTTTTTCTTGTGAAGGCGAGAGACTATGGTTAAATAGTACAACATCAGCATTAAACAAACGTACAGCTTCCGCTATTTCGTCTGCTTTGCCTGAGCCAACAAAAAATTTTGGATGTGGGGTATTGCGCTTACCGGAAACCACTGTTAATTCATTAACGCCAGCAGAAGAAACCAACATTTTAAATTCAGTCAAATCTTCTCGGGTGCTTTCATCCGGAAAATCTAGGTGAACAAGCACCGCCTGTTCACCTGCTTGATAACGATCAAACAACGGCATTAAACCTTAGAAATAATGTCTGTCGAAACAGAAAATTGTTTTTGCTAATAAGATACACCATGTAAGGAAAATAATAGATAATCTACTAAAATAGAAAATATTAAGCGTAAAATTAATTACAACAAAAAATAAAAAAGTAAAAACTACTCTTCTGATTCTGTTTCATTAGCAACGGGCGCAGTATTAACTGCACGTGCTGGCACTACCGTTGATATAGCATGTTTATAAACCATTTGGCTAACCGTGTTTTTTAGTAAAATCACAAACTGGTCAAAAGATTCTACTTGTCCTTGTAGTTTTATGCCATTTACTAAATAAATTGCAACTGGAATGCGGTCACGACGTAAAGCATTCAAAAATGGGTCTTGTAAAGATTGACCTTTTGCCATTGTATGGCTCCTTTTTATTATTAATAAAAGTAATTAATCAATATCTTGTATGATTAATGAAAATTTTTGCTAATCCTCAGCATATAATATTTGAATTATACACCAATATTTTAATATTGCTTAATGATAGCTAGTATATTTACTCTTTATTTTCGCTAAAATTATTTAACATTTACCAACCGCTGCTAATACTTTCGATAAATTATCTTCATCGTCTGTTGTTAGCCAATCTAAACTAGGCCAATTTCGCAGCCAAGTTAATTGCCGTTTTGCTAATTGTCGGGTAGCACACACACCTCTAAAAACCATTTCTTCATGGTCAAATTCACCATTGAGATACTGCCACATTTGACGATACCCAACACAGCGAATTGACGGTAAATCTTCATGTAAATCGGTTCGTTTTTTTAAGGTAACCACTTCTTGCTCAAACCCTTGCGCAATCATTTGTTGATAACGTATAGCAATGCGCTCATGTAAGCTGCTTCGCTTTTTAGGTGTTATAGCAAATTGTAATATATTCCCCTCAAGCTTATCACCTTTAGTTTGAGTTAATTGTGTCAAAGTGTTACCAGTTAAACGAAAAACTTCTAATGCTCGTGTTAAGCGTTGGGGATCATTAGGATGAATTCGCTGCGCCGACACAGGATCAATATTAGTTAGTTCTTCGTGTAAAACTTCCCACCCTTTCTCTAATGCTTCTTTTTCTATCTGCTCACGAATAGCGTTATTTGCAGCAGGTAAAGGCGATATTCCTTCAATCAGACTCTTAAAATACATCATAGTTCCGCCAACTAACAAAGGAATGCGGTTATTGGCCCTAATTTTTGCAATTTCAACCAGTGCATCTTGGCAAAAATCTGCCGCTGAGTAACTTTGTGATGCATCACGAAGATTAATTAAACGATGCGGATACTTTGACAATTCATCAGCCGTTGGCTTAGCTGTGCCAATATCCATATCTCGATAAACTAAAGCCGAATCAACACTAATAATGTCACAAGGTAAAGCATCACATAACGCCATCGCCAATGCAGTTTTACCTGATGCGGTTGGTCCCATTAAACAAATAACAGGGGGAGGCTTAACTAGACTATTTGATGGCACTGAATATATATCTCACGGTAGTTCTTTATTTATCACTAAACTCATCATCTATTCTTAGATGCCCAACTTTAGTGTTTAATTGCTTAATGTCTGATGTAAGGTCTAATGTGACAGAATTCAAGAGCATGAAATCTATTATTTGTTTACCAAACACTTTTTCTGCTGTTTGCCACAACATATTTGCTTCTACCTCACTATAGGATTGAGCCACCATTGCCTTAGCAATCGCAGAAATAACCGCATCCTCATAAATATTTTCACTGCCATGAGTCGCTAAAACTAATAATTCATCAATAATACTGATAAAACTAGTACTAACATCTTGTTCACGTAATAGAGCAGGAAACTGGCGTATTTGAACGCTTCTTTTAGTACGTGCACCGTCATTAAAATGAACAATAATACCTGCCATTGTTAATTGTTCTTGAAAAAGTTCTACTAGACTCAGTTGTTCTGGTGAAAGTGTTATTACAATAGGTAACAATAAAGGCTGGCTAATTAATCCTTTTGACAATTTATCGGCGCTTACTTGCCAACTCAACGCCACTTTATTTTTATAAACTTTATTGGCTAATGCTGCCAATGAAAGCAAATATAAACTTTTATTGTGTTTAAACAGTCCATATTTGCCTTGTTCAACCGCTAAAAAATAAGCCTTTGGGTTATAAACATTATCTAAAATAGGTGCTGGTAATCCTTCTTGGGCATCACTGATGTGAGAGTCAGGAGTCATTAAATGCTGATAGTTTTCAACTGCAGATTTTGTTACAGGGGGACGAGTTCCAAAGTTTTTTGTTACAACATTGCGCGGAGAAGCTTTTTCATTAATTTGATCACAAGCGCTGTAAGAGTGACTTGCTTGTTGCTGACTTAGTTGCGTTAAAGGCGTTACATAATCTGGTCGCTGATAATGTATATTATTAAATTCTGACTCACCTTGATGCAACTGAGCATTCAAGTCTAGTGCTTGATTGTTTTCCATTAACGCTTTGTGGCAAACAGCGTAGATAAAGTCATGAACATAACGACTTTGATGAAAACGCACTTCATGTTTGGCTGGATGAACATTGACATCCACTTCACTATGATCAAGAGATAAAAACAACACAAAAGCAGGGTAAGTATCAGACGGTAATAAATCTGCGTATGCTTGACGTATCGCATGATTAATTAATTTATCACGCATCATTCTACCGTTAACATAACTATAGCAAAGGTCATTTTGATTACGTGAAAAGCTAGGTTTAGCTAACCAACCTGTAAAATGCATATCGTCATGCTGACAATCAATTTCTATGGCATTATCAACAAACTTTTGTCCACACACAACGGCAACCCGTTTGGCGGTTTGTGCTTTAGTGGTGGCCGCACGATACTGCCGTATCATTTTTCCATTGTGTGTAAGCGAAAAAGAAACATCAAAACAGGCTAATGCAATGCGACGTATCACTTCATCAATATGAGTGAATTCTGTTTTTTCTGTGCGTAAAAATTTGCGTCTTGCTGGCGTATTAAAAAACAAATCTAATACTTCAATCGTCGTACCATCGGGATGTGCTGCTGGTTTTATGCTTACGGCCATATCACGACCTTCCGCACTTGCTTGCCATGCTGTTGCTTGGACTTTGGGTTTGGACGTTAATGTTAACCTTGCAACAGAGCTAATGCTGGCTAATGCCTCACCACGAAAGCCTAAACTATTTATGGCTTCTAAATCTTTTAAGTCTTTTATTTTGCTGGTTGCATGACGGCTTAATGCAAGTGTGAGTTCTTCTTTAGCAATACCAACACCGTTGTCATTAATACGGATACGCTTAACACCACCCTTATCAACCTCAATATTTATTATAGTTGCGCCAGCATCTAAACTATTCTCAACAAGTTCTTTAATAACTGAAGCAGGTCTTTCTACCACTTCACCCGCAGCTATTTGGTTTGCTAAACGGGCTGGAAGTATTGCTATTGACATAGTTTTTCTTATTAATGATTGCTTTTGCTTATTAAAAAGGTGTTAGCCTTCACGAGGAATTTTTAACGTTTGACCAATGCGTAAAACATTCGACTTCAAATTGTTGACAGATTTTATCGTATTTACAGATATTTTATAACGTTGTGCCAGTACAGATAAAGATTCACCACTTCTAACTTTATGTTTTTTCATTTCAGTAGCGGCTAACAAAGTACCTTTAGGCGAGTTTTCTATGAAAAAACTATTAACTGCTTTAAAAATAGCGTTGGCCAATTTTTGTTGGTGATGTTTATTATTAAGTTTTTTCTCTTCTGCAGGATTAGAAATAAATCCAGTTTCAATAAGCACTGAAGGAATATCTGATGATTTTAACACAGCTAAACTAAGGCCTTCAGGCTCTTTTTTATGAAGCTTAGTCACTTGTTTTAGCTCTTTAATTACATGCAAAGCGAACTCATAACTGCTTGCCATTGTATACTCTTTTTTCATATCTGCGAGTGTAAATGCTAGATTTTTATCTTTTGTTTTTTTAATAGTTTCACCCGCCCCTCCAAGCAATTCAGATTCATCTTGTCTATTCTCAATCCAACGGGTAAATTCAGAGTTTGCTCGCCTAGACGACTGCACTAATACAGAAGCACCGTGAGGTTTAGGCGAAACAAAAGCATCGGCATGAATTGAAATTAATAAATCTGCTTTATTTTTTCTTGCTAATTCTGTTTTACGGCTATGTGTGACGTAATAATCGCCCGTTCGAATCATTACGGCTTTAAATCCAGCACGTTGGTCAATTAATTTGGCAAGTTTCTTTGCAATGAATAAGGTAACTCGTTTTTCATAAGAACCTTTAGCACCAATAGAGCCAGGATCTTCACCACCATGACCTGCAACAATAGCAATAATAATATCGCGCTTTTCATTAGGTAGTGTTTTAATGATACTGTCGTCTTTTTTTTCCTTGTCATATAAATCAATAACCAGACGATCACCATATTGTCCCGCAGGCGCTAGAGGGAATACGGTAATAGGGTAAGCTTTAGCCAACTCTATCACTAGTCGCGTATCTGCTTTTGATTTTGACGTGCTAGTACGAAAGAGTTTAATACGAGGATCATTGTTAGCTAACGCTTTTAAACTGGCGGTATTGTTGGTATTTTTAAAATCAATCACTAAACGATTAGGATTTTTTAAGGTAAAATATTTATAATCTGGCTTCGATTTAAGGTCAAAAACGATACGTGTATTTTCAGGCGCAGGCCAAACACGAATACCATTAATGCTATTTGCGCTTGCTGCTGCATTACTTACAGTCAACAATGCTGCGGTTAAGGACAACCAAAGCAAAGTAGATATAATGTAAGATAACAAACGCATAATAAACCTTAAATTGTGTTAATATTTTCTAAACTTAATATTCTCTAAACTCAATATTTTCTAAACAATATCCACATAACAAATCAGAACAACAACCCCAAACGTTAGGAAGATAATTGTCGTAAAACATTGTCTCCCCGACTTGAATACGCTTGTAAGTCAATTAACCTTTGTTCGTCTTGATAAACTATATTAATGATTATATCGGCATTAGCCAAGACCCCAGCGCCTTTTTCTGGCCATTCAATAAAACAACAACAGTGATCTGCAAAATAATCACGAATGCCCATATACTCTAATTCTTCAGGATCACTCAAACGATACAGATCAAAATGATAAACTTGCCAAGGTGGTAACTCGTAAGGTTCAACTAAAGTATAAGTAGGGCTTTTCACATTCCCTTGATGCCCCATACCTCTAACAAAGCCTCGGGTTAGCGTTGTCTTTCCTGCTCCTAAATCACCATTTAAAAAAACAACTAATGATTGCTGATTCTGCTGTTGTTCATATTGCTCAAGCACCGCTTTCGCTATGCTTTCACCCATGATAACAGTGGCTGCTTCATCGGCTAATATATATTCTAACTGTTTCATTTGTTCTCAAAAATCTTATCATTTTAAAAAATTAAAATGAGTTAAGTTGCATTAACTAATGTGCGTAGTGGCGTAAAAAAATCACTCGCTAACATGCCACATTGACCATACTTATTCGCAATAATATCACCTGCAGCGCCATGAATATAGACAGCAGAACAAGCAGCCATAAAATAATCATTCGCTTGTAATGTAAATGCTGCCACAATACCAGCGAGTACATCACCCATACCGCCTGAAGCCATACCTGCATTGCCTGTGCTGTTGATCATTATTTGATTTCCATCTGAGATTAAAGTTCCCGCCCCTTTTAAAATACAAATGCCTCCATATTGTTTAACAATACTTTGTACTGCGCTAAAACGATCAGCTTCTATACTTGCTACATCACACCCCAATAAACGCGCTGCTTCTTTTGGGTGTGGTGTTAAAACCCAATGTTCGCAATAACTTTTAGTTTGAGCTAAAAATGTTAAAGCGTCAGCATCTATCACCAAACGTTTTTCTTTATTATCTATTACCTTAGAATTAACTATGTCGGCTATAATCAAGTCAAACAATGTTTTGGCCCAAGCTGTTTGTCCTAAACCTGGTCCAAGTAATATAACTTTGGCTTTTTTCATTGCCATTGAGTTAACCAAAAGTTTTGCTGTGGCAGGTGCTAACATTAGTTCAGGGCGACCATTAAACACCATCACTTGGTTATTCTTATGACAACAGACGCCAACTAGCCCTGCACCACACCTTAACATGGCTTCACTCGCTAAACGAATAGCACCAGGCATTCCCTGACCACCGCCAATCGCTAACACTTCTCCTATCATTCCTTTATGGCTAGTATTCACTCGTTTTTTTAACGGCTTAATCTCATTACATAAGGGATTACTAACGAGATACTCCACAGCACTCGTCACAGCTTCCGTAAACGCGATGCCTAAATCAATGTCAGCTAGCAATAGCTCACCAACAAAGTTAGCTGCTTGCCCTGTAAGTAAACCTTGTTTGTAAACAATAAAGGTAACGGTTACATCGGCAATAACCGCATTATCTCCATGAACAAACCCCGTTGTTGCACATAAGCCTGAGGGAATATCGATACTTAATACCATCGCATTCTTAGCATTTATAGTAGCAACTAATTGCTGCATTGGTTCATTTAACGCGCCATAAAAACCAATTCCAAAAAGTGCATCAACAATAATATCACCAGAAAAATTACTAACTGCTGCAACTAAGTTTTGAGTAGAAACCTGTTTAACCCCTGCGTCGAGCATGGCTTGATATGCGGTTAACGCGTCACCTTTAATATATTCAGGCTCGCAGGTTATTAGCACGCTAACATTCATATTTGCTAAATGTGCTAAACGTGCCAAAACAAATCCATCCCCGCCATTATTGCCTTTGCCCGATAAAACTAAAACACTGTTTGCCGTAGGCCAACGTTGACACAAAACCTGAAACGCGGCATTTCCAGCTCGAGTCATTAATTCAAACATTGGTAGCTTTTGACTTTTAGCCACAATGCTTTCATTATCTAGCACTTGTTTCGCGCTATAAGCGCTGTACCAACTATGTTTTGTGTTAGCTTGTTGTGATAAACTCATCAAAATTTACGCCCTGTTGATTATGTGTCGATTAATTATGTTTCGACTAATTTAGTCTTCTTTATTTACTCTATATACTGGTTATTTCACTTAAAAATGACAAACACCACACCTAATAACCCTACTATTAACTATCCTGAATTGGTTGAAAAAATCAAGTGTTGGGGAAAAGAATTAGGTTTTTCTCAACTAGGTATTACCGATATTGATCTCTCTAAGCATGAACAAGCGCTAGAAAAGTGGATAGCAAATAATTACCATGGCAATATGGATTATATGGCTCGGCACGGATTAATGCGAGCCCGTCCTGCCGAATTGGCCCCTGGCACGGTTAGAGCGATAAGTGTCAGATTAGATTATCTACCTACCAAAGCAAAATGCGCGCGTATTTTAAAAGCCAAAGACCATGCCTATATAAGTCGCTACGCATTAGGTCGAGATTACCACAAATTAATGCGTAAACGACTTCAACAATTAGGCAAGTTGATTACTCAATACTGTGAAAACTTCAACTTCCGCCCTTTTGTTGACTCAGCACCAATATTAGAACGTCCTTTAGCCGAAAAAGCAGGTTTAGGTTGGGTAGGAAAACACAGTTTATTGCTAAACAAAGAAGCTGGTTCTTGGTTTTTTATTGGTGAACTATTAATTGATATCCCTTTACCTGTAACGACTATTCAGCCTGAAAAAAGTGATTCATTAAAAACAACAGATGCTACAGACACCCACAAGACAAAAATCAATGGCTGCGGACATTGTGTTGCTTGTATTAAAATATGTCCTACACAAGCTATTGTTGAACCTTATGTTGTTGATGCAAGACGTTGTATTTCTTACTTTACTATTGAATCACCCGATCCTATTCCACTTGAATTAAGACCCTTAATGGGCAATAGAATTTATGGTTGTGATGATTGCCAGCTAATTTGTCCATGGAATAAATACGCCAAACTCAGTTTAGAAAATGATTTTCAAGCTCGACACCAACTAGATGAAATAACGCTGCTAACGCTTTTTGCTTGGGATGAACCCTATTTTTTAGCTACTTTGGAAGGATCTCCTATACGTAGAATAGGCTTTCAAAGTTGGCAACGAAATATTGCCGTTGCCTTAGGAAATGCACCATGGGATAAAGAGATTATTAAGACATTGGAGGAGAAATTAAGTAATGCCTCAACATTAGTTGCTGAGCATATTCGCTGGGCTATTGAACAGCAACAAATGAAAAAACCTAATAACACTGGTTCAATAACTAAAATAGATAACGATACCAACAAAAGGCTCAATGCTCGATTAATTCGCTCAGTTGAAAAAGGACTCCCCAGAGACGCCTAATGATTTTACGTTGAATTGGCCTAAATAGCCTCAGCATAGGTATCAATATCATTCAATGCAAAACGTGTCTCTTTAATTAAAGCGTTAATATTATCTAAACTGCTGGGAATTTCACTGCCACTTAAAAGCTTTGTCCATTGATTACATAATATTTGCAACCTTGGGGCAGCGAGTATATTGGCATTTAGCACCAACGTTGCTATAGACAATTTGGCTGTCGCTATATTCTTTCCCTTGATCGCTTCAATTAATGTATTCAGTTGTTGATGATTATCTTGCGTGTAATCATCAAGCATAAAGAATGCTAATTCTGCCGATCCTTGATTGAACAAATAGCGTGAAAAGTCAAAAGTCATTTCATTTTTATTTTGACTATAAACATCAGCAACTTGTGTAATAAAAAGTTCATTGGCTATGTCTGGAAGCCCTGTATTATGTGAACGATCATTTTTAGGGCGAGAAAGAGGTAACGCTGTCTTTAATACTTGTTCAGACTTGCTCTTTAAGTTGCTTTTAAGCCTGATCCAAGGAGATAAGGCATTAATTAACTCAGTTAATGTACTTTCTTTAGTGAGCTTCCCTTTGTACCATGTATTAATGTTACTGCGATTACTAACATTAAACTTGCTATCGGTGAGACTAAAAACGCCAATATTAATGGAGGGGGTATTGGTCATTTCAACAAAAGCTGTTTCAATAAACTCTGTAATCAATATGCCAAATTGCCCTGTTTTCCAACGTGTTTTCTGTAATGTTTCATGAGTAACTACCTGCACCTGTAAACCTAGCCATTGTAATATTCGCTGCAAATTTTGATAGTATTGTGGTGATCGAACGCCAAGAAGTATCGGTAATTGAATTGAAATGTTTTGATTTTCAATAAAAGGCTCACAACTAAATAGTTGATTATCTCTTTTACTACTTTTGACTAATTTAACAAGATTTTCGATGAAAGTGTCCTTACAAAAAATTTGTTCTGCTTGCTCATAGAAACCGAAGCGTTCATAACTCAATTCTTTTGATTGAAGTACCATTAATTTAGGTTGCATAGCATGAGGTAATGTAAAAATTTTCTCATGGATATAATCAAGATGGTTAAACGCCATATCACTAGAAATCACTAAAACATCAAGCTTATGGTTACTGAGGTATGTTGCATTAATATAATGCTCAATACTTTCAATAACAGCTAAACGTTCAAATTTTCCTTTTGCAAGCAATACAGTTTTTTCAATTATTTCAGTCAAAATGTCATTATTTGCCAATAACACTATTTTACTATTATTTAGTGATATTTCATCCGCATCATTGACTGTTGTTGTTGCTAACGGTAATTCAAAACTAAGATGGTAACCATCATCAACAAGTTGAGCTGTAACATTATCTCCGTGTTGCTTAGCCAATAGCAATGAAAAAACTTCTACTGGGAGAGACGCTGTAATTTGAGTTAATTGCGATCTCAGTAATTCTGTCACTAAAGCAGGTAATGCATTCTGCGATTTAGTTTTAACTTTAGCTGAAAAGTGGACTAATTGTTGTCCTACACTTTTATCTTGTAGTTGTACTCGCAAGTGTAATTGAGTATCGGGGCAGTCTGCAATAGCAATAGCAATAAACGAACCAATTAGCTGTTGGAATAAATATAGATCTATTTTTACTTCACTGAGTAGTTGTTCATCACAACGAATAAATAATTGGTTATTAGATACAGGTTCTTCTCGTTGTTCATTAAATAAAACGGCATATAGTTCAGCAATCAAGTTAGTATCACAAAGCACTAGTCGTAATTTATCTGACTGTAGTGCTAACAATAAGTCAAACTGTGTTAACTGTCGATACAACAAACTTAATTGGATTGATGTACCCAAGTCCTGATCTTTTGTTAATAATTTAGGGCTAATACAAGCTAATTGATGCTGCTGTATTATTCTGAGTAGCGACGTTTCTATCAAGCTATAATGACGTAACTCATCCTCAAGTTTTTTTTGTTCTTTAGCTTTTATTTCGAGTTCATATTGCTCATTGTGTTGAATTGAACCTTTCGTTTTTTCAATTTGCTCTGATAAGCGTTGCTGCAAAGATTGGTATTGTGTAGTCAGTGATTGAAATTCAAGTTCGCTATGCAACGGTTTTACTGTGTTTTTCACAAGCTGAATTATTTCTTGTGTTTCCATACAATTAGCCACTACATTTACTGTTGGTTTGTTAAATGTCTCTTTAATAATATCGACGCTATGTTGAATAGATAACTTAATTTGACTTCGTAATTGCCACAATAAAAAGAAAAAGAAGTATAATGAAAAGCTTATCATTGCAGTTAAAATGATAATAATGCTCTGAGTCGATAAATAAAGATCAAACTTGCTAAGAAAAGTACTAATAATACTTTTACTATTTATCCGTGGATATTCGTGAGGGGTCGCGAGTAGTTGTTTTATTTTTTGTTGTTGCTCCGTTAAATCTAACCGATAATTTTCAGCTAAACGAATATATCCCTGCCATTTAGCCAAAGCATTTTGCTCTGTTAAAACTATTTTTTCAAAAGCGTTAAGTTGCTGGTTAACATCAAGCATGACTTTGTTTTGGTCGTTAACTCTCACCTGCTGATGCAGTGCAAAAAGTTCTTCTACCTTTGTGCGTAAATACTCAAAACGTACCATAGGAGTATGTCTATTTAGTTGTTCGAAACCTAATAACACATCAAGGAACAAAGATTTTAACTGTTGTAGATGATTTAAATGCTGAACTGCTTGTGCATAAGCGCTTGCACTACGATAAGTCACCTTGTTTTTTACTTTTTCAGCCTGTAATTGTTCATAATAGGTTTTTTGTTGAGCACGCTGTTTATTAATCACTGGCTGTATGGAAAGTATCATTAACTGCAACTGAATAATGCTACTTTGTTTTAACTGTTGATTACGCGTGTAGCTATCTTGCAGACGTGAGACAGTATCTTCGGCAAGTCTATATTCATTCAACCATTGTTGAAAAGTTACTACATTGGCACGAGTTTTATGTTCTAGTAACTGGCTATTGAGCGTAGTTAATGTTTTATGTAATTCAACAAAATTTTCTGCATTGGCAGCAGCCAATAAATTACTAACGAGCTCATCCGCTTTTTGCAATGCTTTAATCTGTTTTAATTCTTGTGTTAAAGGAATTAGTTGATTAGCTTCTAATGCGTATTTCTGAATATTATTCTGATAAAATAATGAATAACCTAGCCCTACCGCAACTACTATCGTCAAAAACAAGGCCATTAACAAAGAGGTAAATTGTCGATATAACGGTTTTAATTTCTGTGTTTGTTTAGGTTGAATAGGTGCCATATTATCTTTGGTCAGGTCAGAAAACTCGTCAATATCGCTCATAGTTATTGTTTTTACTCTAAATTCCTTAATACGCTTAGTTTATACCAAAGCATAAGAAAAATAATAGCCAGATAACAAAAAGGTTATGAGTACATTAACACTATTTAACCTGAACTCGGCTTAATAAATGTTCTTCTAGCAGCTATTTTTACTAACTTCGGCGTTAAATTCACTTGCAATAGGCCAGCTATTGACGCGTAAATTTGCCTTGAATTAAGTAAAATTATCAACCTAAAAGTGAACGAAAATTTTACTATTTATTTTTCAACAGATTAACTATATCTTAAATCGAACTCAGGCTATTTAACAACTAGGCTCATATTTTTATACAGCCCATCAATAAGGGAGAATGTGGTATAGGCTGTCGTTTTTAAAGTGTAGCGAGGAATAACATCGCTTGAGCATTAATGTTTACAGTTATAATCTAAAAAAGTGCTCTTGATAAACCTTTAACTCTGCAATAGATTCACGTATATCGTCTAACGCTAAATGTGTGCCTGTTTTAACAACTTTATCTAATACTTCTGGTTTCCAACGGCGAGCTAATTCTTTTACTGTACTTACATCTAAGTTACGATAATGAAAATAATCTTCAAAATCAGGCATGTATTTA
>Ga0193952_1000402_pt1 | contig 18565 bp, 18 predicted proteins | sample BB_3_MG_FD_140368 | JGI IMG/M metagenome (GOLD analysis project Ga0193952, IMG submission 140368) | Microbial mat bacterial communities from the Broadkill River, Lewes, Delaware, United States - BB_3_MG | ecosystem: Environmental > Aquatic > Freshwater > River > Microbial mats | place: USA... | reverse complement strand
TTAAAGTAGTTTTACCATGATCAACGTGACCAATAGTACCGATATTAACGTGCGGTTTACTTCTTTCGAATTTTTCTTTTGCCATAAAATTCCCCTTATTAAAATTTTGGTTATTGCCCTCTGAGTAGATAAGTCCATTAACTTCTCTATTCAGAGGGGAGTTTATTGTTATTGTTTAATACACTTAAAGCGTATTCATATTTTTGTGACGTGTATTATATTTAATTAATACTAAAAAAAACTTTAAAGGGAGTATAAATATATAGAGTTATAAAAATTTAGTGCTTATAACTCAGCTCCCAGTAATCAATAAAATAAATGGAGCGGGAAACGAGACTCGAACTCGCGACAATCTGCTTGGAAGGCAGAGGCTCTAGCCAACTGAGCTATTCCCGCAATCATTTGCGTGGTGGTGGGAGAAGGATTTGAACCTTCGAAGCCGTAGGCGGCGGATTTACAATCCGCAGGATTTGACCACTCTCCAATCCCACCGTTAAAATAAAATTTATTGTTCTGGTCAAGCGCTGGTCTTTTAAGACTACGCAGGACAAAATAAAAAAATGGAGCTGGTGAAGGGACTTGAACCCCCGACCTGCTGATTACAAATCAGCTGCTCTAGCCAAGCTGAGCTACACCAGCGCCAAACAATCTAAATGGTGGCTCGAGACAGAATCGAACTGTCGACACATGGATTTTCAATCCATTGCTCTACCAACTGAGCTATCGCGCCACATCCTAAATTGGAGTGAAATTATATACAGATATATATTAAAGTTTACTTAATTTATCTACTAAATTTTTAAATTCTTTTCCTCTCTGCGCATATGATGGAAATTGATCCAATGAAGCTGCTGCGGGAGAAAGAATACCTAAGCTATTAACACCTATATTTACATGTATTAAATTTACTGCATTTTCTAAAATTTCACATTTGTTTGCTTTAATACCATATTCTTTACAATAATCAATTAATTTATTTGTATTAGTACCTATTGCATATACAGTTATATTAAGATCTTTTATCTCTTCAAATAAAGGTATTAAGTTTGCCCCTTTATCATCACCACCTAGTATTATGTGTAAATCCATCTCTTTATAAGGTATTAATGCATTAATAGTTGCATCAACATTAGTAGCTTTTGAATCATTTACCCATAATCTATCTTTGTTATCATAAAACTCTTCTACTTTATGTTCATCAATTGTAAAAGTATTAATCTTTTCATAATCAATTTCATCAAATAAAATTTTCTTAGAAGCTAATGCTAATAAGGCATCCATCAAAAATGGTTCATTGAATTTAATTTTTGTTTTATCTATGTTAAATACTTCACATAAATCATCACTATTTTTATATGTAATTAAATGTGCATTTGTTTTTATATCTTTAAACTCTTCTGGAACAATAGCAATTTCACCCTCATTCATTGATAGAACTGGCTTAATTTTTGATAACTTGTACTCTTCATATGTACCATGCCAAGAGATGTGATCTTCTGAAATAGGTAAAAGAATATATAAATTAGGTTTTGCAATATTTGTATAATGCAAAGTAAATGAAGAAGTTTCTAAAATCCAAATTGATGCACTATCATCTAATTTACTTAAAGGTGTTCCAATATTTCCTCCACATACACTATTATATTCATTTAATATATGTTGAGTCATTTGAGTAGTTGTTGTTTTTCCATTTGTTCCTGAAATCCAAATAGAAAAAGGCATAGTATCACTATATAAGTCATAATCACTTTGTAAATTCTTAGACTTACCTATCATTTCATTATATGGAGGAATTCCAGGACTTACTACTGTTATTTCGTCTGATTCTAAGTCATATAAAGAAAAATCCTTATCATCATATAAAATAGCGTTAGGAAATTTATCTTTAACAGCTAGTGCTGTAAGTCCTTTTCCTAATACTCTAATTGCTCTATTATCAATTTTCATTAAACTACCTAATTTTAAGACTCATAAGAGCAAGTAAGTTAGTCATAAAAGAGATTATCCAAAATCTGACGATAATTTTATTCTCTTTCCAACCTTTTTGTTCAAAATGATGATGTATTGGAGCCATTAAAAAGACTCTTTTTTGTCTAAGTTTGTAAGATCCTACTTGAAGTATTACAGAGACAGTCTCAAGAACAAATATAAATCCAATAGCTAAAAGTAAAATCTCTGATTTTGCAACAATTGCCATATAACCAATAAATGCCCCAATTGGTAAAGATCCAGAATCTCCCATAAATACTTGAGCAGGATGAGAGTTAAACCAAAGAAAAGCAATTAAGGAACCAGAGATTGCCGCACCCATAATTGCTAATTCACCTGCTATTTGAATATTAGGTAATAAAAGATACGAAGATATAATTGAATGTCCCGTAACATATACTAAAGCTGATAAAGTAAAGAAAGCCATAATAGAAGGAACTGTTGCTAAACCATCTAATCCATCTGTTAAATTAACAGCATTTGAAGAAGCAACTATTACTAACATCCAAAATATTAATGAAAATATACCCATGTCAAAAATTGGCAATTTATAAAATGGCGAATATAAAGTAGTTGTATGATTATAGAAATATATAACTAATACTACTAATAAAGCTGAAATAAACTGTAAAGCAAGTTTTCCTCTAGCGCTTAATCCTGCATTATTTTTATTGTTAGAAATCTTTGAATAATCATCTTGAATACCAATTAAAGAGAAAAGTGCAATAGTTAAAAGACCACCTGCGATATAAAAATTGTTTAATTTTGCAGTTAATAGTGTTGCTATTAATGTTGCAAAAATAAATACAACTCCACCCATAGTTGGAGTACCAGCTTTTGCCTGATGTCCTTCAGGTGCATGCTCATATATAGGCTGAGATGCTTTCTTTGATTTTGCCCAAACTATGAATTTAGGTAACAAATACATTGTTAATAAAAAAGAAATAAAAAATGCAATACCTGCACGAACAGAAATATATTGAAATATATTAATATCTAAATGTCTATAAAACCAATAAAACAAACTTAAACCTTCATTTTGATATAATCCGTGCGATTATATTATATTATAGTTTTTAAAAGGTTTAAACAATGGCAAAGAAAACAATTCTAGTGATAACAGATGGTATTGGACACAATGATTCTAATAAATTTAATGCATTTTCTAATGCAACAACTCCAACATATGATAATTTATTTAAAAATGTACCTTATTCACATATTCATACTTATGGTAAACATGTAGGTCTACCAGATGGGCAAATGGGAAATAGTGAAGTTGGACATATGACAATTGGTTCAGGTAGAACTTTATATCAAGATTTAGTAAAAGTAAATATTGCATTAGAAGAGAATACTTTAAAAGATAATACTGTATTAAATGAAACAATATCTACATCAAATAATGTTCACTTAATTGGTTTATTAAGTGATGGTGGGGTTCATTCACATATAGATCATATAATTGGAATTGCTAAAATTGCTAAAAATCAAGGTAAAAAAGTATTAATTCACATGATTACGGATGGTAGAGATGTAGCACCTGATTGTGCAAATACCTATATACAACAAATAGTTGATATTTGTGATGAAGATATTTCTATTGCTACAATTTCGGGAAGATACTATACAATGGATAGAGATTCAAGATGGGATAGAGTTCAAAAAGGTCATGATGCAATCAGCATTGGATTACCAAAAACAACAAAATCTGCAATTGATTATATAAATGATTCATATAAAGAAGATATATATGATGAATTTATTGTTCCATGTGCCTTTGAAGGTTATAACGGAGTAAAAGAAAATGACTCTATAATCTTCTGTAATTTTAGGTCAGATAGAATGAGAGAAATATCTTCAGCTTTTGCTGATACAAACTTTTCTCATTTCCCAAGGTTTGCTGGTGACTTAAATATTGCGACAATGACACAGTATGATAAAAACTTACCATTACCTATTCTTTTCCCAAAAGATACTCCAAAAAATACTTTAGCTGAAGTAATATCAGATGCTGGGTTAAATCAACTACATACAGCAGAAACAGAAAAGTATGCCCATGTAACATTTTTCTTTAATGGTGGAGTAGAAGAACCTTTATTAAATGAAACTAGAGCATTAGTACCATCACCAGATGTAGCAACATATGATTTACAACCAGAAATGTCTGCACCAGAAGTAGGTAATACTGTAAGAAAAGCTATGGATGAAAATACAGATTTTATTGTAGTTAACTTCGCAAATGGAGATATGGTTGGACACACAGGAGTTTTCGAAGCTGGAATCAAAGCAGTTGAAGCAGTAGATTATGAGCTTGGACTTATTATTGAAAAAGCAAAAGAAAACGACTATAATTTAATTTTAACATCTGATCATGGAAATTGTGAAATGATGAGAGATGAAAATGGAAAAACACTTACAAACCATACAGTTGGAGACGTTTACTGTTTTGTTATGGCAGAAGATGTAAAAGAAGTAAAAAGTGGAAGTTTAAATAATATTGCGCCTACAGTATTAAAACTTATGAAACTAGAAATTCCAGCTGAAATGGATGAAGCTTTAATATAAAGATAAAATATGCAAAAAATTGATATAAAAAAACTACAAATTAAAAGTGAAGAAAAAACTTTACTTGATATTTCATTTAATATATCAAAATCAACTGCATTAATAGGTCAAAGTGGAAGTGGTAAATCTTTAACGTTAAAAGCTTTGTTAAACTTACTACCTTCATCTTTGAGTGTAAATAAAGATATAAACTCAAATTTTAAAATGGATTTTAAAAATATAGGGTTTATACCTCAAAATCCATTTACTTCTCTCTCTCCTATGACTAAAATAGGAAAACAATTTTTTTGCGAAGAAAAAAAGAAAAAAGAAGTTTTAAAACATGTTAGTTTAGATACTTGGGTTTTAAATAAATATCCAAGTGAATTAAGTGGAGGACAAATACAAAGAGTTATAATAGCAATAGCTTTAAGTAAAGACATAAAATTTTTACTACTTGATGAACCAACTACAGCTTTAGATATTGAAAATAGAAACAATATAATTAAGTTGATTGATCAATTGGTAAATGAATTGAATATATTAATTCTTTTTGTTACTCATGATATAGAATCTATTAGAGAAATATGTGAAGACATAGTTATAATAAAAGATGGAAATATTGTTGAAAAAGGGAAAACTCTAGATGTTTTACAAATCCCACAAGACATATATACAAAAACTCTAATAAACTCTACTTTTAAAAACAAGGATTTTAGGAAATAGTATGCTTAAATATATTTTTGGATTTTTAATACTAATAGGACTTGGTGCATTAGGTTGGCTTTATAATCTTTATGAAGAAATAAAACATGATGTTGATAAAGTAATAAACTACTCTCCAAAGCAAAGCACTCAGTTTTATGATAAAAATGGAAAACTAATTGCTAATACTTTTAAAGGTAAAAACAGAGAATATGTTAAATATGACGATATTCCTGCACGTGTAATAGAAGGCTTAGTTGCAATTGAAGATACACAGTATTTTGAACATATAGGTATTAATCCTGATGCAATTTCAAGAGCTATAATAAAAGATATTAAAGCTGGTGGATTTGTAGAAGGTGCAAGTACATTAACTCAACAGCTAATTAAAATGCTTGTACTAAGTAGTGAAAAAAAATTAATTAGAAAAGTTAAAGAAGCCCTACTCGCAATTAGACTAGAAACTATTCTTACTAAAGAAGAGATTTTAGAGAGATATTTAAATGAAGTTTATTTTGGGCATGGATATTATGGTATTAGAACAGCAGCAAAGGGTTATTTCAAAAAAGATTTATATGAATTATCTTTAAAAGAAATAGCTATTTTAGTTGGATTACCAAGAGCTCCAAGTTTTTACGATCCTACAAAAAATTTAAAAATATCATTAGCTCGTGCAAATCAAGTTGTAACAAGATTAAATACATTAGGTTGGATAAATAAAGACCAATATAAAAGTGCAATAAAAGAAGTACCGCAAATTTTCAAACAAACATTAACTAAAAATAAAGCACCGTATATTGTAGATTATGTAATAAAACTATTAAAAACTGATATTCCTGATATCCAAACGGGAGGATACAAAGTTAAACTAACAATTGATTTAGATGCTCAAGAAATTGCAAAAGCAGGATTAAAAAAATCATATGATGAAGCAATAAAAAGAGATTTAGATTATAGAAAAAAAGCTAAAAAGCCAAATGATAATTCTTACGTAAAAGATTTAAATGGTGCTGTAGTATCTATTGAAAATAGCACTGGTAAAATTTTAGCTTTAGTTGGTGGAATTGATTATAAAAAATCTATGTTTAATAGAGCTGTTCAATCAAAGAGACAACCAGGATCTGCAATCAAGCCATTTTTATATCAAATTGGTTTAAATGAGGGATTAAATCCAGCTTCACAACTTATCGATATATCAAGAACATATGATTATAAAGTTGGCGGAAAATATAAGAAATGGCAACCTAAAAACTATGGTGGAAATTTCAAAGGTTTTGTTAACTTAAGAGAATCACTTGTTTACTCAAGAAATCTTTCTACTATTAATTTAGTTACAGATACAGGCTTAGATATTATGTATGATGGACTTAAAAATTTTGGCTTCCAAAATTTACAAAGAGATTTATCAATCACGCTTGGTTCTATGTCTTTATCACCTTTAGAACTAAGTGAGTACTTTAGTGTATTTGCAAATAATGGAAGTCAAGTAAAACCTTATATTATTGAGCAAATTACAAATAAAGATGGAGATAGTGTAACTTTTGAACCTCAAGTAAAAGAGGTTAATTCTCCTGAACAAACTTATTTAATAACATCAATTTTAAATGATGTAGTTAATAGAGGTACAGCTAAAAGAGCTAAAGTTTCAGGTATTGCACTTGCAGGAAAAACAGGAACAACAAATAAAAATGTTGATGCATGGTTCTGTGGATACTCACCTTCAATTCAAACAATAATCTGGTTTGGAAATGATAATAACAAACCAATGAGAAAAAGTGAAACTGGTGGAAAAATTGCGGCACCTGTATTTTCATATTTCTATAAAAACTATTTAGAGATTCATCCAGAAATACAAAGAACATTTAGCAAACCTTCAAAGGTTTATTCATCAAAAGTAAATGGTAAAACAGAATACTATACAGATATTTCACCATTACCAGAAATTGAAATTGAAATACCACCTGAAAATCCAAATGAAGAAGTAATGGAATTCTAATCTAGATTCTATTACTTATATTTTTTCTTTAAATTATAGACATAAAAAAAAGGGAAGTTCATAAGAACTTCCCTTTTTTATTATATAAATAAACTTATTAACAAGAATAAGTTGTTTTGAATTCGAATGCTGTTGGTCTAGCTTCATCAGGGTGAACCTGAGTTTCGAATTTATAGTGTTGGTATGTATCTACCATATCTTTTGTAAATACTGGTTGTAAGAAATCATTATCTCTAATTAATGCTTCTAATGAACCTCTTAATGTGTGAGGCATTTGAGGAATATTTCTCTCTCTAATTTCATCTAAAGGCATTTCAAATAAATCTTCATCCATTGGACCAATTGGTTCAATTTTATTAGCAATTCCATCAAGTCCAGCCATTAACATAGCAGCAAATGCTAAGTAAGGACAAGCAGTTGAATCTGGGAATCTCATTTCAATTCTAGTTGCTTTTTCACCAGCTCCATACGGAACTCTACAAGAAGCAGATCTATTTTGAGAAGAGTAAGTTAAGATTGAAGGAGCTTCAAATCCTGGAATTAATCTTTTGTAAGAGTTAGTTGATGGATTAGTAAATGCAGCAACTGCTCTTGCATGTTTGAAAATTCCACCTACATAATGTCTTGCCATTTCAGAAAGGTTACCGTACTCACCTTCTGTATAGAATAAGTTTCTTCCATCTTTCCAGATAGATTGGTGTACGTGCATACCATTACCATTATCACCAAATAAAGGTTTTGGCATAAATGTACAAGATTTACCATTTAAGTGTGCAACCATTTTACAAACATATTTATATTTTTGAACATTATCAGCAGCTTCGATTAATCCATCAAAAACAATACCAATTTCACCTTGAGCTTGTGCAACTTCGTGGTGTCCTAAAATAACTTCTAATCCAACTTGCTCAAGAACTTGCATCATTTCAGCTCTTAAATCAACCATTGAATCTGTAGGTTGTACTGGGAAGTAACCACCTTTAGTTCTTGGTCTGTGACCCATATTTCCAATTTCGTAATCAGTAGCATCTGACCACTCACCCTCTTCTGAATCAACTTTATAATATGATTCATTTACAGAGTCAATAATTTTTATATCATCAAAAATGAAGAATTCATTTTCAGGTCCGAAGTATGCAACATCACCAACACCAGACTCAGATAAATGAGTTAATGCTTTTTTAGCAATAGATCTTGGACATTTTTCGTACATTTCACCTTTGTAAATGTCATAAACATCACAAATCATAATAATTGTAGAATCAGCAGTAAATGGATCTAAGAAAGATGTACCTACATCTGGCTTTAAAATCATATCTGATTTATTGATTGGTTGCCATGCATCAACAGATGAACCATCAAATGGCATACCAAAGTTTAATTGATCTTCAGTTACAGCACTCATCATATATGAGATATGGTGCCACATACCCTTCATATCAGTAAATCTAAAATCAACGAATTTTACTTCATTCTCTTCACAATATTTAAAAAACTCATCAGTATTGTTAACAAACTTACCCATGGTCGTCTCTCCTTGTATTTATAATTGCTAATATTGTATCGAAAATAATAAAGAGAAAGATAAAATAATTGTATAAAAAATATACAATTATTGAATATTGTGTAAAAGTTATTTAAAAGAAACTGTTTAAAAAGTAACTAGTTGTCTATCACGACTCTCAAAAGTCATACATTTATTAAAACCAATCTCTTTAGCAAGAGATGTAATTTCTTCATATTTGAAACCTACTTGATCAACAGCATGTGCATCGGAACCAAAAGTAATATTTATTCCCATTTCATAAGCAAGTTCTAAAAGTTGTCTAGATGGATATGTCTCAGCAATTGGTTTTCTTAAACCTGCTGGGTTAATTTCTAATACCATATTAGCTTTTTTAATTTCACTTAATGCATTTTTTGCAAGTAAACGAATATCTTTTTTAGGAAGAAATTTAAATACTTTTATTAAATCTAAGTGTCCTGCAATGTCAAATAAATCAGTTTTAGCCATATTTTCAATTGCTAAAAAATATTCAGCCCAAATAGAATCAATATCTTTTGATTTATAAACGCCTATAAATTCTGGATTATCAAAACCCCACATATCATCTTTATTTTGCAAGAAATGAACTGATCCAATTAAATAGTCAACTTTAGAATTTATAACTTCATCTAAAATATAACCTTCTAAATAATCAACTTCATATGCTAATAAAACTTTTATATCATTTTTATATTTTTCTTTTATTTCTAAAACAGAATTTTCATAAAAATCTTTTTGACTTATATCCATTCTATATTTAGGATCATAATTCATTGGGGCATGATCTGAAAATCCATAAACATCAATTTTTAATTCAATTGCTCTTTTAACATATTCTTCAATTGTTCCCTCAGCATGGTTACATAAAGTAGTATGATTATGTAAATCAACTCTCATAATATTCAATCCTATTTCTTCCATTATTTTTTGCATCATATAAAGCTTTATCTGCACAAGTAATCATTTGTTCTAAAGACTCTTTTAAATCCATACAAACACCTAATGATATAGTGAAATTTAATTCTTTTTTGTCAAAAGATAAAATATTTTTTTCAAATAAGACTCTAATCTTTTCTAATGTTTTATGAATTTCATCAGGATTTCTCCCTTTTAATAAAAGACAAAATTCTTCTCCACCAAGTCTTGCAATTAAACTATTACCTAAATTATCTTTTAATATTTTAGAAGATTCAATTAATGCTAAGTCTCCAATATCATGTCCGTAGGTATCATTAATATTTTTAAATTTATCAATATCTATAATAACTGCACATAAAGACTCATCATTCCTATTCTTAATTCGTTCAAAAACTTCATTTCCTACATCAAAGAGATATCTTCTATTAAATAATCCAGTTAAAAAATCTTTATTAGCTCTATCTTTTACATCACTAAATAATTCTAAAACTTCAAGGTTTACATTTAATCTAGTATAAAATTCTTCTTTAGAGAAACCTTTATATAAAAAGTCATTTGCTCCATATTTTAAAAACTTGGATGCAACTTTTTTATCATCAATGCTTGAATTAACAATAATTGATAATTCATCTTTACTATATTTATTTCTAATAGCACGTGTTAAAGCTAGACCATCCATTTTAGGCATATTATAATCAGTAAATACAATTTTAATGTCATTGTTTTTAACTAATATCTCCATAGCTTCTTCACCATTAGTTGCAGTATAAACTTGTAGTTTATATTTATTTACTAAATCAGACATAGCTTGAAGAAAAACTTTTGAGTCATCTACAATTAAAACTTTTGTTTCAGGATTTTTTACAATTCTCTTAACAACAGAAACCGCATATTTAAAAGAAAATTGTCCATCTTTAACAACATAATCAATTACATATTCATTATTAAGTTTAGGATCATTATCCTCAAGTACAGTACTTGTAAGTATAATTGTTGGTATTTTAAATTTAGTCACAAAATTTACTACTTCACCATTTAAGGCATCAGGTAAACTCAAATCTAGTATAGCTACATCAAATTTACCTTTATACTGAACCAATTTATCTTTTGTTTCTTTTAAACTTGCTGCAATTTCACAATGAAATTTTGTTTCTTCTTCTATATGATTTTTTATAGAAGAAGATATTACTTTACTATCTTCTACAACTAAAATATTATAACTCATGAAAGAATACCAGAACCCTTTATAGCAGTACTTCTATCTTTAGCATAAACTCTTTTGCCATCAATAATATCATATTTCCATATTGGAGCTTGTGCTTTGAAATCTTCAACAAATTCATCAATTAATTCTAATGCAACTCTTCTTTTAGGAGAACACACAGCTGCAATATATGAACTTTCGTGATTTAGAACATCCCCTCTTGAGTGAGCCATTAATACAATTGCATTTTGCTCTTTAGCTTTTTCTTGCCAAGAAGTAAACCAATTATTTAAAATCGGCTCATAAATGTCAAAAGATAAACCATCAATTCCATTTTCATCCCTAACAACACCTACAAAAGTAATTATTGCTCCATAATTTGAATCTTTAAAATTTTGATACCATTTATTAGTGATTTCTTCAACTTTTAAAGAACCTTCATGTAGTTCTAAATTTTCAATATTTAAATTATCATTCATAAATTATCACCCACCACATACAGGAGGTAATAATGATACTTTATCTCCATCTTCTAAATTGATATCTTTTGAAGAAACTAAAGTATCATTTACAGCAACAGCACATGTTTCTAACCAAGTTGAAACATCTTTATCATCTTTTAATACTTCGCTTAATTGTGTTAAATTATTTATATCTAAACTCATTGAATCTTTATTAATAGGTCCTAGAAACTCGATAGTTACCATTTTAACCCCTTTTTACTATTTTTATATTATTATACCAAAATAATTTTAAGTTTTAAGGACACACTCTTAATGATATTTGCTAAAATAGACTTTATCAATTTATTACCATTTCATATATATATAAAAAAAAATATAAATTCTTCACAAATAAAATCCATAATAGAATATAAAAAATCTTACCCCTCTGCTATAAATAAAAAATTCAAAAGTAGAAAAGTAGATAGTGCTTTTATTTCATCAATTGCATCAAGACATGAGAATTTTTTAGATTTTGGAATTGTTGCTAAAGATGAAGTATTATCTGTTTTAGTAATTCCAGGTGAAGATGAAAAAGATTTTCAAAGTGAAACATCTAATGCCTTAGCAAAAGTATTAGATTATGAAGGAAAAGTATTAATTGGAGATAAGGCTTTAAAATTTTATCATAAAAATAAAAAAGGCAATTTTATTGATTTAGCTAAAGCATGGAATGATAAATACAAATTACCATTTGTTTTTGCCGTATTGTGTTTTAATGATAATAAAAAGATTTTAAATAAATACACAAAAAGATTTGATAAAAGAAAAATCAAAATTCCTCAATACATTTTAAAACAATATTCACAAAGAACAGGTATATCAACAAGTAATATTTTAGATTATTTAGATAAAATAGACTACGACTTAGGCTTAAAAGAAAAACAGAGCTTAAAATTATTTTTAAAACTAACTAAACAAAAAGGTCTTTAATGGAAATACTAGACACTATAATTTTAGGAATTATAGAAGGTATTACTGAGTTTCTACCAATTTCATCTACTGGTCATTTAATTGTTGCAAGTGAATTTTTAGGACTTGAACAAACAAATGTAAATAAAGCTTTTGAAGTAATTATTCAATTTGCTGCTATCTTAGCAGTTGTATTAAATTATCCTTCAAAATTTACTTTTAAGCATATTGATTTATGGACTAAAGTATTTATATCGTTTCTACCAATTGCAGCAATTGGATTTATTTTCTCAGATCAAGTCAAAGCAATGTTTTCTATTGAAATAGTTGCATGGATGTTTATCATTGGAGGAATCATATTCTTAATAGTTGAAAGATTTTATGATGAAAATGAAACTCATACAAAATATATAGAAGATATTACTTATAAACAAGCTGGATGGATTGGTTTTGCTCAAATTTTTGCATTAATTCCAGGAACATCAAGAGCAGGTTCTTCAATAATTGGTGCTATGTTAGTAGGACTAAATAGAAAAGCAAGTGCTGAATTCTCATTTCTTTTAGCATTTCCTGTTATGTGTGCAACAACAGCTTATGATTTATTAAAACATCATGAAGAATTATTAACTGGTGGAAATTTTATAAATCTAGCGATAGGATTTGTAGTTTCTTTTATAGTTGCTTTCTTAGCGATTAAACTATTCCTAAAATTCCTAGAAAACTTTACATTTGTAGCTTTCGGAATTTATAGAATAGTATTTGGTGTATTACTACTTATTCTTTTCAGCAATAACATTAATTATTAAAGATACGGCATTAGGATTAATTGATTTAATCAATTTTTTACTAATGCTGTTTATATCAGAATTTATAGCTTCAAAAAACAGATCTTCATTTAAATCATCCTCTCTACATAAAAAAGCCATTTTTTTATCAGCCAAATCCTTTGCATTATAATACTGATGATCAGATGCAGCATATTTATAAGGTATAAATAATGCAGGTAAAGAATTTGCACACATTTCCCATAAAGTTGAAGCACCAGCACGACTAACAGCAAAATCAGCTTCAGACATTTTAGAAGGAATATCTTTTGTAAAATCAAAAATATCCACATCAAGATTTAATTTTGAATATTCATCTTTAACTCTTTGAAAATCATTTTTCCCTGTTTGATGAATAATTTTAATTCCCATTTCATTTAATCTAGGTGCAACTTTTAAAGCAAAATTGTTTATAGCAACTGCCCCTTGTGAACCACCAAAGAAAGCAATTGTATTTAACTTCTCTCTAATCCGTGCATTATCAAAAAATTCTTTTGTAACAGGATAATCTTTAATTAAAGAGTTCTCATCAAATGATGAAAAAACTTCATTAGCAAATTTAGATGTAATTTGGTTAAGCTTACCCATTCTAGAATTTTGCTCATGTAAATATAATTTACATCCAAACTTTGCAATTCCAGCAAAAGTTGCAGCAGCAGCAGAATATCCACCTACAGAAATAACAGTCTTTACATTAAATTTTGAAAAAAGATTTAAGCAATAATTTGTTTTAGATAATATATTTAAAACAGATGAAATCTTTCCTAAAAAGTTTTTATTTACAACCCCTCTTGTATCAAGAAAATATGTTTTTTTTAATCTTCTATCATTTTCAAACCAATCTTTATCTTGGCCATTTGAAGATCCAATAAAAATTACATTAATCCCTCTATTGTAAAATTCTTCAATAAAAGCATCTGCAACTTTTAAATGCCCACCTGTTCCACCGCCTGTAATTACTACTGAACCCTTCATATAACTAAACCTTTTTATTTTCTAAATTATTATTGTTAACAACTCTACTAATTGATAATACCATTCCAATTGCTAAAGACATGGACAGCATTGAAGATCCACCATAAGATAATAAAGGAACAGCAATACCTTTAATAGGAATCATTCCAGATATACCATAAGAGTTAATTAAAAAAGCGATTATAATCATTAGAGCTATTCCTAAAGTAAATAAATGATAAATAGGATTTGTAACTCTTCTACTAATTCTAAAAATTCTCCAAATAATTCCAAAAATAATTGCCACAAAAATAATAAATCCCATTAGTCCTACTTCTTCAGTAATACCAGCTAAAACAAAATCCGTATGAACCTCAGATAAGAAACCAACTTTAATATCACCATTTGAAATACCTTGACCAAAAAAGCCACCATTATTCATAGCATTTAAAGAGTGAGATACTTGATAAGGTTCAGGTAATTCATCAATACGTAAATACTGTTCTGCCCAAGAAGGCAATACAGATAAAATTCCATCTTGTACCATGGCCCACCAAGAATAGATTCTTTTAATTCTGTGAGGTGCTGCTAAAATAAGTCCAACTAAACCAAGAAGTGCAACTCCACCTAAAACAATAAATATTTTAAAAGATCTATTTGCAAAAATCATAAGTACAACTAAAATTACACCTAATAAAACAACCTGCCCCAAATCCTTTTGTAAAAAAGCAACAATAAATACAACAACAAAAAATGTTAAAAAATATGGTGCTAATAATAAAGCTTCATCTTTTAATCCAATTTTACGTGGTTGATCAATAACTTTTCTATGAAAAGACCATGAAAGAAAATAAATAAAACCAATTTTGAAAAATTCAACAGGTGAGAGAGAAAAACCAGGAAGTCTAATCCATCTATTCGCTCCACCTGCAGCTGTTACCATAGAAGATGGTAATATTGGCATTACTGCCATAAGTAAAAAGAAACTAATAAATAAAGTCATACCCACTTTACCTACTAACTTTTCAGGATCAATTAATGAACAAGCCCACATAATAAATATTGCTACAATTCCAACAAGCCCTTGTCTTATAAAAAAATGAAATTGATTGTAGCCATAATACTCTACTGTGTAGATTGTTAAAGAGTATGAAAAAATAATGCTTGAAATAATAAGAAGTGACACCAACATGAAAAGTGGGTAGTCTGCTTGGTTATTTAACATATTATTTTTTAGTGATTTAATCTTATTTTTGTTAGAATACATACCTTATTATATAATATTATGGATAAAGATGTCTTCAAACAAAATCGAAAAAGTAAATAAAACTAAAAAAATAGCTATATTATTTTTAATTATATTTTTATTTCTTACAATTTTAATAATTTCAATATTTAAAACGATCTCCGATAATAGGAGATTACCGACACTTCAAAGTGCAAAAAAGGAATTATCTGTAAGAGGGAATGTAATTAGTGCAGATAATTTTAAAATTGCATCCTCAAAAAAATTATACAAAGCATCTATTGATACTAGACACTTAGATAAAAGCAAAACCGAACTATTTTTACAACTTTTTTCTATTTATAGCAATATTCCTTATAAAAAATTAAAACAAAAACTAAAGAAAATGAAAAAACCTGGAAATTTAGTTTTATCATATAATATAGATTCAAGAACTGCAAAAAACCTAAAAGAATTAGCATTTAAATTAAGAAAGTTAAAAGTGTTTATTCCAAGAAAAGTAAAAGATGGAAAAATTCTAAGAGGTTTATCTGTTGGTGAAAGTGGTGAAAAAAGATTATTCTCCTATGAAGATACATTAACTCCAGTAATTGGATATATTTCTAAATATGAAGAAAAAGGTAAAACTAAAGTAAAAGGTATTAAAGGCTTAGAAAAAAGTTATAACAAAGTTTTAAATGAATCAAAAGATGGAATTTTAAAAGGAAATAGAGATGTATTATCTTATATCTCATTTGATAAAAATTCAATTATTAAAAAAAGAGTTGATGGTGCAATGTTAAAATTAAATATACCATTAAAACTACAAAAAAACAATGAACTTACTTTAGATATGTATAAGAAAAAACTTGGAGCTGATGAGATAATAGTTTCAGTAATGGATAGTAAAACAGGAAAAATATTAACATTAGCTTCATCAAATAGATTTAATCCAGAAAAAATAAAACAAACAGATATTCCTTCTCTAAATGTAAATGCAATAGAATACCAATTTGAACCAGGTTCAGTAATAAAACCTGTCTCAATTGCTCTTGTAATGGATAAAAATAGAATAAAAAGAAATGAGCTATTTTTTGCACATAACACAAAAGGAAAAGCAAATAAAAAAGGTGAATTTCCAAAAGGTCGATATAAACTAGGTAGATTTACTATTAAGGATGATCATAGATTTAAAAAACATTATTTAACTTTAGATGATGTAGTAATCTATTCTTCAAATATTGGAACATTACAATTAGCACAAAGACTATCTGGACCTGAATTTTATGAAGGTATGAAAAGATTTGGATTTACAAGAAAAACAGGTATTGACTTACCATATGAAAAAAAAGGACGAATGCCAAAAGTTTGGCAATTTGCAGCTGGAGATAAAGAAAAAAAAGATAATGTTTTTAAAGCTACTGTATCATATGGACAAGGTATGACATCAACTTTTATGCAAGTTATGAAAGCATATACAGTATTTTCAAACGAGGGATATATTGCAACACCTAGAGTTGTCTCGCATTTAATACATGATGGAAATAAATATAAAGCATATGATCAAGAACCTGAACAAATTATCACTAAGAAAACAGCAAATGAAATAAAAAGAATGTTAATAAAAACCGTTGATGAAGGAACAGGAAAAGCTGCGCAAATGGATGGTTTAGAAATTGGTGGAAAAACAGGTACCGCACAAATTGCAAGACGTGGAAAATATCTAAAAAAATATATATCATCATTTTTTGGATTTGTAAATGATGGCGAGAACTCATATACAATTGGAGTTACAGTAATGAATCCAATTTCTACAGGAAAGTACTGGTACTACCATTATGCATCATGGTCAGCTGTTCCTGTGTTTAAAGAAATCACACAGAATCTAATAAAATTAAACTACCTAAAACCAAAAAACGATATAATCTCTGAAAATAAATAAATTTAATAAAAGGATATAAATTGTTTGGATTTTCAAAGGATTTAAAAGAATATAATTATTCACAAGAAGAATTAGCAAAATTTAACTATGCTAAATTTACAACTGATAAGGGTGTTATTTGGTTAAAACTATTTAATCAAGAAGTATCTAACACAGTATCAAATTTTGCAACATTAGCAAATGAAGGTTTTTATAATGACCTTAACTTTCATAGAGTAATTCCAGGATTTATGGCTCAAGGTGGTTGTCCTCAAGGAACTGGAACTGGCGGAACTGAATGGACAATTGCTTGTGAAACATCAGCTGAAAAACAAGTACATAATAGAGGAAGCTTATCTATGGCTCATGCAGGTAAAAATACAGGTGGAAGCCAATTCTTTATTTGTTTTGTTCCTTGTCCTCACTTAGATGGTGGGCATACAGTATTTGGAGAAATTGATCCAGAGGATGCAGATAGTTTCTCTACACTAGATTCTATAGATCAAGGTGATAAAATTATTACTATTGAAATTTTAGAAAATAGAGATGATAACTAATATAATCCTATTTATTCATATAATCTCCGCTGCTACTTGGGTTGGCGGAGGATTATTACTTTTTGGAATGGGTATTTATTTTAAAGATCCCGTAGTACAAAAAACAATATATTCACATATTGGTCCATTTTATGGATACTTTCAATTAATATGGATAACCCTACTTGTAATAACAGGTGCCTTACTATTAAATCAACATGATCTATACTCACAAATTTTTACTGATAAATTTGCCAATAGTAGATTTGGTGAATTGTTATATAGAAAGCTTGCAATTGTTGCATTAGTAATTTTAGCAACCATTATACATATGTACATATCATTAAAAGCTCATAGAAGAGAAAGATCATTTAAAGAAAAAATGATTTCAAGAGCAACTTCTATGATAATATTTTTATTTAATTTTTCAATAATTTGGTATGCGATGAATATATCTCAATACTTTATATAAACAAACTATCTATACTTCAAAATAAAGCCATACATGAGCAAATAAAAGTATTTTCATATGAAGGTACTAATAAAAGTACTATGACAACCCTCCCCACATATATAACCTACGAAGACAATCATTTAATAGAAGAAACAAAGACATTTAAAATAGAGATAAACGTACCAATAAAAGTGATATAACAAATATAAAATAGAAATAGTAAATAAATGTGAAGAGAATTGTATTACTTAGAAAAAAGGAGAGGGTAAAAAAAAGGCTAAAAAAAAAGCTTAGTTAAAAACACCGGAATGTTTTGAACTAAGCTTTAGGT
>Ga0193952_1000397_pt1 | contig 18641 bp, 17 predicted proteins | sample BB_3_MG_FD_140368 | JGI IMG/M metagenome (GOLD analysis project Ga0193952, IMG submission 140368) | Microbial mat bacterial communities from the Broadkill River, Lewes, Delaware, United States - BB_3_MG | ecosystem: Environmental > Aquatic > Freshwater > River > Microbial mats | place: USA... | reverse complement strand
GTCTGAATTTTCAAGCAACGCCAGATGCTTTTCTGGGTAACTCTGAACAACTTCACCTTGCAGCAGCACCACTTCACAAATTTCACAAACACCATTTTTACAGCCCACCCGAAGTTTATAACCATAACGCTCTAAGCTTTTTAATAGAGTATCTCCCGACTGACCTGTAATGGTATGGCCAATATTTAAAATCTCTATTTGATGAGCCATCGATTAACCTAAAATATCCAACGCTTCCCAGATTTCATCGACTTTGTCTTGAACCGCACTATCCATTTCAATTGGAACGCCCCACTCTCGGGTTGTTTCACCTTCCCATTTGTTCGTAGCATCCATACCCATTTTTGAACCTAAGCCCGATACCGGCGACGCAAAATCTAAATAATCAATCGGCGTGTTATCTATCATGACGGTATCACGCTGTGGGTCCATTCGGGTTGTAATTGCCCAAATAACATCATTCCAATCACGGGCATTAACATCGTCATCACAAACAATAACGAACTTTGTGTACATAAACTGGCGAAGAAAAGACCAAACACCCAACATAATTCGTTTAGCATGCCCTGGGTATTGCTTCTTAATCGTCACAACCGCCATCCGGTAGGAACAACCTTCAGGTGGCAGATAGAAATCTACAATTTCCGGGAATTGCTTCTGCAAAATAGGTACAAACACCTCATTCAAAGCAACGCCAAGGATTGCAGGCTCATCGGGCGGACGTCCCGTATATGTGCTATGGTAGATTGGATTACTCCGATGAGTAATTCGCTCTACAGTGAAGACAGGGAAACGATCTACTTCATTATAATATCCCGTATGATCACCAAACGGACCTTCGTCCGCCATCTCATCCGGGTCGATGTATCCCTCTAGAATAAACTCGGCACTCGCAGGGACTTGCAGATCACTACCAATACATTGAGTGACCTCCGTTTTCCCTCCTCGCAATAACCCAGCGAAGGCATACTCTGATAACGTATCTGGAACAGGCGTTACAGCACCGAGAATCGTCGCTGGATCGGCTCCCAACGCAACAGCAACTGGAAACTTCTCCCCCGGATGCTGCTCTTTCCACTCGCGAAAATCTAGGGCTCCACCTCGATGCGCCAACCAACGCATAATTAGCTTGTCTTTAGCGATCAGCTGTTGGCGATAAATGCCTAAATTTTGTCGCTCTTTATTCGGTCCTCGGGTAATAACTAGCGGCCAAGTGACTAACGGTGCGGCATCTCCCGGCCAGCAGGTCTGTATCGGCAGCTTATAAAGATCAACCGCATCACCTTCCAATACATGCTTCTGACAGTCAGCAGATTTGACGACTTTAGGCCCCATATTAAGGACCTGCTTAAAAATCGGCAATTTCTCCCAAGCATCCTTCATCCCTTTTGGCGGCTCAGGTTCTTTTAATTGCGACAATAACTTACCTACGTCGCGCAACGCCTCTACTGTGTCTTCCCCCATACCCATGGCTACACGCTCTGGCGTGCCAAATAGGTTGGTCAATACTGGATAATCAAAGCCCTTAGGGTTTTCAAACAGCAGAGCGGGACCGCCAGCTTTTAAAGTGCGATCACTAATTTCGGTCATCTCTAAATTAGGATCGATCTCTTGCTTAATACGCTTCAGCTCACCACGCGCTTCCAACATATGGATAAAATCACGTAGATCTTTATATTTAGGAGTAGCCATATTTTGAACCTAGTAAAAACAAAAAAGGGCAAGCAGATGCTTACCCTTTTAGATATAAACCAGTTTACTTCCGCTTCATAGACAAGAAGAATTCATCATTTGTTTTAAAGTCTTTCAACTTATCAATAACAAATTCTGTTGCAGCGGTATCTTCCATCGGATCCAACAGCTTACGTAGAATCCACATACGCTGTAGCTCTTCTTCCGATGTTAGTAAGTCTTCGCGACGCGTACCAGAACGACGAATGTTGATCGCTGGGAAGACACGCTTCTCAGCAACTTTACGATCAAGATGAACTTCAGAGTTACCTGTACCCTTAAATTCTTCAAAGATAACTTCATCCATCTTAGAGCCCGTATCAACCAACGCTGTTGCGATAATGGTTAAACTTCCGCCCTCTTCGATATTACGTGCTGCACCAAAGAAACGCTTAGGACGCTCTAAAGCATGAGCATCAACACCACCGGTAAGGACTTTACCTGATGAAGGGATAACAGTGTTATAAGCACGTGCTAAACGAGTGATCGAATCAAGCAAGATAACAACATCTTTCTTATGCTCTGTGAGACGCTTCGCTTTCTCGATAACCATCTCAGCAACCTGTACGTGACGTGATGGCGGCTCATCAAAGGTAGAAGCAACAACTTCACCTCTAACCGTACGCTGCATCTCTGTCACTTCCTCAGGTCTTTCATCGATCAATAGTACGATCAAATGACACTCAGGGTTATTACGTGTAATGCTATTAGCAATGTTCTGCAGCATTAATGTTTTACCCGCCTTTGGCGGTGACACGATCAATGCACGTTGGCCTTTACCCATTGGGCAAACCAAATCGATAACACGAGCAGTCAAATCTTCCGTACTACCATTACCCAGCTCCATGCGAAGACGGTTCTGAGCAAATAAAGGTGTAAGGTTTTCAAATAAAATTTTGTTCTTCGCATTATCAGGCTTGTCGTAGTTAATTTCGTTAACTTTCAACAATGCAAAATAACGTTCCCCATCCTTTGGAGGGCGAATCTTACCCGCTATCGTGTCACCTGTGCGCAGGTTGAAACGACGGATCTGACTTGGCGATACATAAATATCGTCAGGCCCAGCTAAATAAGAGGAGTCTGCTGAACGCAAGAAGCCGAAGCCATCCTGCAAAATTTCAAGCACACCGTTACCGTAGATGTCTTCACCACCTTTAGCATGACGCTTAAGGATCGCAAAAATCACATCCTGTTTACGGGAACGAGCCAGATTATCCATTCCCATGCCTTTGGCAATTTCGAGTAGCTCGGGAACGCTTTTAGTTTTTAATTCGGTAAGATTCATAGTTTGGGGGAAACAAGCACTAGGCTGATTTGTTTTATTTGAATGGAATTAAGGAAGAAATACGAAAATGGCCTTTTAGCTCAAGCGCTAAAAAATAGATAGAAAACTTTAGCGGGCTGGCCAAACAGTGAACACTATAAAAGGAAGGTAGTGACCTGTCTATAGTCAGAAGGTAAGAAAGTGCTATGTTTTGCTCAACATCGCACTTTCTTCACTGTAAAACCTACAGATTAGCTTCGATAAACGCCGCTAACTGAGATTTAGACAATGCACCGACCTTAGTCGCTTCAACATTACCGCCTTTGAAAAGCATCAAAGTAGGAATGCCACGAATACCAAACTTAGGGGGTGTTTCGCTATTTTCGTCGATGTTCAACTTACAAATTTTAAGTTGGTCACCGTATTCTTTTGCAATCTCTTCTAGAACTGGGGCAATCATTTTACAAGGACCACACCATTCAGCCCAGTAATCAACTAGAACTGCACCTTCAGCTTTGAGAACATCTTCTTCAAAGGAAGCATCTGTAACATTTACAATGTTTTCACTCATGGGAACTCTTCTCCGCTGCACCCAATACTTTAATCAGACCGCCGATAATAACATCCCAAAGCCCATTGTGTAACGTTGTTGTCGCCAAATAGCGACCATTTTGTCCAATCAAATAACTATATGCTTAAATACATAAGGCTAAAACATAACCTATGACACTCTTTGTACTATCCTCTTTAAAAGCACCTGCAAGCTATGAATTCTTTTGGTAACCTAGCTCCGCTTCCTCTTTATTACGCCATAGGATTTTCTTAGGATGACAGAGCAGATCACTGCTACAGGCCCGATCGACGAACAGTTCTTAGCCGCAATAGACCTCGGTTCGAACAGTTTTCATATTGTTGTAGCCCAACTAGACCAAGGTGAATTACGCACTGTTGACATAATGTCTGACAAAGTCCAATTGGCCGCAGGTATCGATGACAAACGCTATTTGACAGAAGAAGCCAAGCAGCGCGGTTTAGACTGCTTGAGCCGTTTTGCTCAACGAGTGAAAGACTTACCCAGAGATGCCGTGAGAATTGTCGGCACCAATGCGCTGCGTGAAGCCAAAAATAGTCGTGAGTTTATCGATGAAGCGGAAAACATCTTAGGCACGTCATTAGAAATCATTGCCGGTCGAGAAGAAGCGCGCCTCATCTATCTCGGCGTGTCTCACACTTTGGCAGATGATAAAGGCTCGCGCTTAGTCGTTGATATTGGTGGAGGAAGTACAGAATTTATTATTGGTGAGCGCTTTGAGCCAAGAGCTATGGAAAGCCTGCATATGGGCTGCGTAAGCTTTACCAAACGCTATTTTCACGACGATCTGATCTGCGCTAAGAATTTTAAGAAAGCACAAACCGCAGCACTTCAAGAATTACAATCTATCAAGTATCACTATAAAGAGATGGGTTGGGATAGTGCGGTAGGCTCCTCCGGTACCATTAAAGCCGTTCGCAATGCCTGTATCAGCAAAGGTTACAGTGACGACAGGATCACCAAAGAAGCCCTTTTAAAGCTAAAAGATCAGATTCTGACCTACGCCCACAGTGATGAGATTGATATAGAGGGTTTAAAACCGGAACGGAAGAAAGTATTGCCCGCCGGTGTTGCCATTCTATGCGCGGTATTCGAAGCATTAGATATTAAAGAGATGTCCTTTTCAGAAGGCGCGCTTCGCGAGGGTGTGCTTTACGATATGGCGGGAAGATTAAGGCATGAAGATGTACGCGATCGCACGATTAGCGCCATCATGCAACGTTACCATGTCGACCAAGAACAAGCTGACCGCATTGAACAAACCGCACTATTAGCCTGGGCTCAAATCAAAGAGAACTGGCAGCTCTCGCGTAAACATTACGACATGCTTAGCTGGGCAGCAAGAACCCATGAGATCGGTTTAACGATTGCACACAGCCAGTTTCATAAGCATAGCGCTTATCTCTTAACACATTCGGATCTGCCTGGATTTACAACTCAAGAACAGCTGCAACTCGCAACACTCGTTCGTGGGCACCGCCGTAAATTTCCAAAAGATGAATTTAAAGCGCTCCCCAAACGCTTACAAGAACCTTATCGACGCTTATGCGTCTTACTCCGTATCGCAGTGATACTTCATCGAAGCCGGTCTAAAGACCGCTTACCTGCCATTAGCTTTAGTGTTGATAACAAAAAGCTGATTATTGAATTCCCAACTGGCTGGCTAGAACACCATCCTCTGACCCATGCTGATCTTGAGCAGGAAGCAGATTATTTAAGCAACGCAGACATTAAACTGCGCGTTAAATAAAACATCATTTAAAACACTGAGGCCCGCTGCTTTCCGTGAGAGACCAGTGGGCTGTTTATATTGAGAATGGACTAACGTCTCGGGGACGCCAACCTAGCAATCATCCTTTGCACTGCCACCATCTGCGGCGCTGATTTTTTGTAATAATCATAAGGTGGAAGATTATTACTGCTGTAACCCCAAAAATCCCAACACCCTCGTGGATTCATTGGCAGCAAACTGGATTGTTTAACCTGTGGATATAAAACAATAATATTATTGTTATCGGCCACTCGGTTATATCCCGTACCCTCAACATATCGCCGCCCCAAAACGGACGCACCTTGCCGACAACCATGAAACGCGACATGGATACGACACGCCTGCTGATAACACGAGCGAGGAAGATAGACATACGCCTCATCATCCATACTATCGAGCGCCCCTGACGTAAATTCGCGCTGGCTAAATCTCAACAACTGCCCTGTCATTTCCGGTTCAGCTAACTGCAACCCACCATAGATATGCTCCAGAATGTTCCTCGCCTGCTGAAAACCACAATTATTGATATAGGGCGATTGTGTCGAAGCACAAGGGAGGTCGGCCTTTTCTGCGGTGATAAAACCATGGCCTGCTTCGGTCTCTTTATCATATCTTATAGAACTCTCATTCACCCCGAGCAGCCGATAAAAGCGATGCGCACTATCAACGACTTTCGTGGCAACGGTTGGATCCTTTGTCCCAGAAAAAAGATAAATCTTATCGTCCCGCAAATGCCCAACATCATCTATACCTCCCCTATCCGCCTCACGCTTTGCGAGCGACGCTAGATACTCACTATTTGGGTACATCGTATCCCGACAACCAAACCAACTATCTTTACAGGGTGTCATACAGGTAGAAACGGCCGTGGCGACAGGAGGCAGCAATGAATTCTCGTCACTGCCCGCGCAGTTCCAAGGACCACCAGCGACAATACCAACACCAACTAGATGTTTTGAATAAGCCACATGGTATTGTGCTGCCATAAAACCACCCGACGACAATCCTGAAATAGACGTCTGATCATCCAACGCAGCCATTGCAGGAAGCTCAGCAATACCGGTCTTAGCGTCAGAGGCGATGCATAGCTCAACTGAGGCAAAAAGAACGGCCAATACCAACCACAACTGTTTCATTCCAGTACCTTGACTAAATAGACCCAAACAATGATTGTAGCCGAAACAAAAAAGCCCCCGCATTTCTGCGAGGGCTTTTTAAATTTTTCGAATGAGGTAACGTTACTTAAAGCTTAGGGCCTGCTGCAACGATCTCTTCAGAGACGCCATCGAACTTCTTGAAGTTCTCAACAAACTGACCGATCAAATCATTCGCTGACGCATCGTAACCAGACTTATCAGCCCAAGTATCACGAGGATTCAATAACGAAGAATCAACACCAGGAACCGCTACAGGCACTTCTAAGTTAAGCCCTTCAAGCTTGACAGTTTCAGCACCAGCAAGCGCACCATTTTGAATAGCGCTAATAATGCCGCGTGTCGTTGGGATACTAAAACGCTCACCCGTTCCGTATGAACCGCCAGTCCAACCGGTATTAACTAGGTATACCTTAGAACCAAACTCTTCAATACGCTTCATCAACAGCTCAGCATATACATGTGCTGGGCGTGGGAAGAAAGGCGCGCCGAAGCAAGTAGAGAACGTTGACTTGATACCACCACCAGAGCCCATCTCTGTAGAACCAACAAGCGCGGTATAACCAGATAAGAAATGATACGCCGCAGCTTCTTTTGTTAGAACCGATACAGGCGGCAGTACACCTGTTAAATCACACGTTAGGAACACAATCGAATCAGGCTCTTCACCCATATTCGTTTCTGTGCGCTTCTCAACGTGTTGTAGCGGGTATGCACAACGACCATTCTCGGTAAGCGAGGTATCGTCATAATCAGCAGTACGCTGCTCGTTTAATGCAACGTTTTCAACAATTGCACCGAAACGAATGGCATCCCAAATGATTGGCTCATTTTTCTGGCTTAGGTTGATGGTTTTAGCGTAACAACCACCTTCTAAGTTGAAAACTACACCTTTACCCCAACCGTGCTCATCATCACCAATTAGGTAACGATCTGGGTCAGCTGACAGTGTTGTTTTACCTGTACCAGAAAGACCGAAGAACAACGTAGTGCTGTTATCTTCACCAACGTTTGCAGAGCAATGCATTGGTAGTACGTCTTTTTCAGGAAGTAGGAAGTTCTGTACAGAGAACATCGCCTTCTTCATTTCGCCCGCATAACGCATGCCCGCAAGCAGCACTTTACGCTTAGCGAAGTTAATGATTACGCAACCATCACTGTTAGTGCCATCACGCTCTGGATCGCATTCGAAACCAGCTACGTTCAGGATCTGCCACTCTTCTTTTGCCTTAGGGTTATATTCCGCTGGGCGAATAAATAAATTCTGACCAAACAGATTCTGCCAAGCAGTCTGCGTAGTCATTTTTACAGCAAGATAGTGGCTAGGATCAGAACCTACGTGTACGTTAGACACGAAATGTTCTTTATCCGCTACGAACTCTTCAACACGAGTCCATAAGGCATCAAATTTATTAGCATCGAAAGGACGGTTAATACTACCCCAATCGATTGAATCAGATGTGCTTGGTTCTTCTACGATGAAACGATCCATCGGAGAACGACCGGTACGTTTACCCGTTGTTACTACCAGGGCGCCTGAGTCAGCGAGTGTTCCTTCACCGTTGGCAATGGCTTTTTCTACCAGCTCAGCTGGGCTTAAATTTTGGTGTGCAATGTTCACAGAATCTTTGGTCATTACTGGGTTCCCTTGGCATAGGCGCCAATAACGTTACCTAATAAGGCGTAAGGCTATATATCGTAATTATAAGGAGGCGTATTATGCACAAAAATCGCACGATACGCCATTGCTGAAAGCAGTTCTCATTTGACTTAGGGCAATTTTTTCTGAAGCCGGCTAATTAATGTACATTTTTAGAGCCGGCAGCGGAGGTCTCATCAGAAAAAAGCGCTTCAATATCGGTTGAATCAAAACCATAATGCGCATTACAAAACTGACAATTCACATTCACCATGCCGCTTTCAGCAATCACATCCAGCAATTCCGCTTTGTCAACCAACTTCAACGAAGCTAAACTCCGCTCCCTTGAGCAGGTACACTTAAATTGGACATCATCAGGCTCATACAAACGGCACTGTTCCTCATGGAACAAACGATAAAGCAGCGTTTCATTTCCTAGTTCTAACAACTCGCTACTTTTCAATGTAGAAGCTAAATGGCTAATCCGATCCCAATCCTCTTCCCCCGTGCCTTCTGCGGGTAACACCTGCAACATCATACCTGCTGCTGTTTCACCGTCTGACGCCAAATGAACTTGAGTAGGTAACTGCTCTGAACTAATAAAATAACTTTCCAAGCATTTTGCTAACGTTTCTCCATCGAGAGGAACCACCCCTTGATAGCGATTACCCTGATCTGGATCGATCGTCAAAACGACTTGGCCTTCCGGGAGCAATTCACGAAAAGAAGCGTTTTCGGGAATCTCGCCCTCAAAGCGAGCAATCGCCCGGACATCTCGATCTTGATTCGATTCGGCCATCAACAAACGTACATTACCCTGACCTTGGGCTTGTAGGATTAATCGTCCTTCAAATTTAAGATTAGAGCTAAGCAAACTAACGGCTGCTAGCATCTCCCCTAGCACCTGTTTTATAGCCTCAGGGTAATCATGATTTTCAAAACAGTCGTGACAGGTTTTTTGTAAACCTGATACGACACCACGAATGTCCAATTCATCAAACATGATCCGTTGGATCTGATCAGGGTTGCTCATATTAAAAATTCTATAGAGTTATTCGAGAGAAAAATGAATACCTCGACAGGTATCCAAGTTGATGCAGGTATTTTATCATACCCGCTTCATGATTCGAGATTCTATTTTTACAATGAATACTGTGACTGTTTTCCGCCCTACTTGGAATATTAAAGCCCTAATCATCAGCCACCTATTTGCTTTTGCGTGGTTGGGCTTTTTTCTGACCGATCCAGGCTTCGCCTTTTGGCGGAGCATCGACCAAACCATCTTCTACAGTTTAAACGGCACTGTATCTGAGGACACCGGCTGGACTCGTTTCTGGGCTTGGGCCAATGTTCGTATATTCGATGTGGTACCTTTAATCATCATGCTCGTGAGTATCACATTCCCAGGTATGGGAATTAAGCGTGACCGACTACAGCAAGCGATTATCGGCTTTATATTACTGCTTGTTCTCATGTTTCCAATCAGGGAATCGGTGTATGAATATGCCCGCGCTATTGGCCTTAGCGGCAACAGCCCCTCGTTGATGCTTGAACCTGCATTTCGCTTTAGCCAGATAGTGCCGGAGATCCCAGCAAAAGATGCTGCGGGACATAGTTTTCCCGGCGACCATGCTGCGGTTGTTCTGACCTGGGCGGGGTTTATCATCCTCAACGCGCGCAATGGTTGGTCATTCTTCGCACTGGTGTTAGCTATCTTCTTTATGCTGCCTCGCATCGTAGGCGGCGCCCATTGGGCAAGTGACAATGTCGTGGGGGGAGCATTTTCTGCCATAGTGACGTTAAGCTGGGCCTTTTGTACACCGCTATTGCATCATCTCACCAATGCGACTCATCGACTGCTAACGCCGTTAATCAGACTCATTGCTAAGATACCCTTGCTGAATCAACTCCCGATATTGAGCCAAAAATAGCAACGACATTAGGCGTGGTATTTATTTATCGAAAATACCGCGCTCTTTATCTTTAAAAGAGATTATCTGCCGACGCTCTTTCTTATTAGGGCGGTTCCGAGGATTTAAACCGCTCCCCATCGCTTTACGATGAGCAGCATGCTCCTCTCGCTTTGCAACACTCGCTGCCGTTTCTTTATATAAACGTTGCGCATCCGGTGCACCGCCGCGACGATCAGACAACTCTAGTACAACGACTTCTTTTTCATCGAATCCTTGTCGAATCATTAATGTCGCTCCGACCTCTACATGGCGGCTACATTTAGTACGTTGACCATTGTAATGGACTTTGCCACCATCAATCATCTGCTTAGCAATCGCCCGCGTTTTATAAAATCGAGCAGCCCATAGCCACTTATCTAGACGAACCTTATCTTCAGGTTGACTCATGCTATTCCGTTCTACTTCGGGGTAATCTCATTAAAATGCTCAATCGCCGGAAAATTCTCTATTTCGCGTTTAGGTTGCTGACTGTCCGGTTGAAAGATAGACAGCAGATAGCGAATACCGAACGTCCGCGCACTCTCAAGCACAGCAAAACTATCATCAATAAGCAATGTCCGCTGCTTATCAAAGGGCTCCACCTCTTGTAGTTTATCCCAAAAACCCGGTGTTTCCTTGGCCATAGCAAAATCATGCGAGCAAATGACTTCGTCCACCAGCTGGTTTAGCCCTGTTTTCTCTATTTTCAGATTCAAGCTATCCTGATGGGCATTCGTCACTATAACGCTACGAATGCCATGCTGTTTCAAGCTCGCTAGAAAATCGTGAACATGTGGCCGGAAACCAATTTTATCGGCTACTTCTTTTTTAAGTTCGGCTACCGGCACACTTAACTCTTGGGTCCAATAATCGATGCAATACCAGTTAAGCGAACCTTGCTGCTGTATGATACGCTCGTGTAACCACCGACGTGCATCTTCAGTATCAATCGAATGTATCTGCGCGTAGCGCAAAGGAAGATGCTCTAACCAGAAAAAGGTGTCAAAGTGTAGATCTAGAAGTGTACCGTCCATATCAAGTAAAACGGTATCGATGTTCTGCCAATCAAACATTTTATAGGCCATTCATAGAGGAAGCCTCAGTATGCCGGTTAAACCCGAGATTTTGAAGGTAACTAATACAGCTAAAAGCCGTTTATTTAGAGTAGAAGAGGTCGAGCTTCGTTTTTCCAACGGCGCTACACGCACATACGAGCGTTTGGCCAACAGAGGGCGTGGCGCCGTGATGATTATTCCCATTACAGCTGAGAACCATGTATTGCTTATTCGCGAATACGCCGTTGGACTGGAAGATTACACCCTCACCCTACCCAAAGGCCTTATCGATCCAGGCGAAGATGAGCACACCGCCGCTGACCGGGAATTAAAAGAGGAAGCCGGTTTTGGCAGCCGTCAATTAGACACATTAAAAGTAATGACCTCAGCCCCTAACTATATGGGCCATAAGGTGACCGCAGTGATCGCACGTGACCTTTATCCTTGTCGTTTAGAAGGCGATGAACCTGAAGAGATGGAAGTGGTCAGCTGGCCCCTTGAGCAACTTGATCAGCTTATCCAAGATGAAGACTTCACTGAAGCACGAGCGATTGCGGCTTTATATATGGTTAAAGACTTTCTGATAAAAGAATCGACAAAAGGCGACTAATAACCAAATCGCAATAACGCTATTCTGATGAAAGAATCATTAGCGAGGCAGCACGATGACTGATCACAAACAACTCATACAATCGCTTTTACCTATTTGTGAACAAGCTAGCCAAGCTATTATGGCGGTTTACGAGAATGACGATTTCTCAATCCAGCATAAGCAGGATGACTCACCTGTCACAGCCGCAGATATGGCCGCGCATAAGGTTATTAAACAAGGCCTAGACGCTCTCACGCCATCGATACCCCAACTCAGCGAAGAGGATGCCTCGATCCCCTTCGACAAGCGAAAACAATGGGATAGCTTCTGGTGTATAGATCCATTAGATGGCACCAAAGAGTTTATACAGCGGAACGATGAGTTCACCATTAACATCGCGCTCATCAAAGACCACCGCCCTATTCTGGGTATAATCTATGTTCCTGTGACCAAAACAGCTTACTGGGGCAGTAGCGATCTGGGTGCGTGGAAACAAGTTAACCATAATCCGGCAGCCCAAATCCGAAGCCGCCCTCTAACCCAAGAACTGATTATTGCTGCCAGCCGCAGGCACGGCCAAGAAGCGAATGAGGATTTACTCAAATCGATTCAACACCACTTCAACAAAGTCAAAAACAGGGGCATCGGCAGCTCACTCAAGATGTGCCTCATCGCAGAAGGCATTGCCGACTTCTATCCGCGTTTATTTCCTACCAGTGAATGGGATACCGCAGCGGCTCAAGCCATCGTAGAAGCGGCAGGAGGCCGTCTCGTTGATGCCAAGAATCTTTACCCATTGACCTATAATCAAAAAGAATCGCTATTAAATCCCTACTTCTATGTCTGCGGAGACCCTCAGTTTCCGTTAGAAGAGATCGCACTATCGCGTTAAAAAAGCCAATTCCTATGCAACTGCTAAACTTAAACGTGACCAGTTAAACCACGCAGTTACCGAGGAGAGCCCATGAAGCTCCTGCCCAGCATATTATTAGTCACCACTAATCCAACCATGCTGGAAGAATGCCGAGACGCCATCATGCCGATGAACTGGCCTCTGGCAGAAGTAGACAATGCACATGATGCACTCTGCGCGTTAGAAAAGTCGGATCCGGAGATTGATGTTCTACTACTAGACATCGAGCTTCCTGGTAGCGGTGGGATTGCGCTCGCCGGTGAAGTAACCCGTCAATTTTCCGCCGTAAAACGCATTATGCTTGCCCAAAACCCAAGCAACGAAGACCTACTCCATGCGATCAACAAAGGTCATGTCCAGAACCTGTTCACGTTGCCCCTTAAACGAATCCAACTTCATGAAGCGATTCTCCATGCTTACAAAACTAAGCAGTGGGATGATGATCGCATCGCACAAGAAACCGCCTTACAAGGTAAATACAAAGACTTAAAAACACAGGCCTCCACCTTAAAAAGCAAGGCTAAAAAGATTCAATCTCAAAATGTAGACCTTAATCAACACTTAGAAAGCCGCACCGAAGAGTTGCACCAAACATCTCTATTTATCGACGCAGCTCAACTAGACCTTACACATGCTTACAAGCAAGCAGTAGAAGTACTATCGGGTTTACTGGAGCTTCACAGTCGCAAACAAGGCAGGGGAAAGAAAATTGCCGAACTAGCCACTATTGTTGCTCACGAACTCAGCCTGCCCTCTTTTGATATACAGCAGATTGGATATGCTGCTCAGTTAGCAGAGGCAAGTAAAGTCGTCTTGAAAGATTCATTTGCTGAAAAATCACCCGATGAGATGAACACTCAAGAGCTCAAGGTTTTCCATCAATATCCAATTATTGCCCAATCCGCGTTGATACCACTAGAACACCTATATGAAGCAGGAAAACTCTTAAGGAATATCGAAGAGAATATAGATGGGAGCGGTTTCCCAGATCACCTAAAAGGGCTATCCATACCATTAGGATCGAGAATTTTGCGCATTATTCGAGACTATATGGCATTAATTAATGGTGACCGAGAGGAGGTCGAATTAGATCAAGCCCAAGCCATCGCAACCCTTAGATTAAAGGCGAATCACCTCTATGATCACGAGCTTCTTGATCTGCTTGAGTCACTGTTAAAAAAACGTTCGAAAGAAACAACCTCTATCGCCATCCAAGCAGCGGGGTTGAAAGCAGGCATGCTCATCGCACATGATTTCTTTACTAAACATCATATTCTGTTGTTAGCGAAAGGAACCGAAATAAACGAAGAGATCATCGAAAAGATTATCAGCTATCAACAAGATTCGGGCGAAGTACTGATCTTGCCAATAGCTGAAACAAGCTTAGAAGAGAATCGTCAGCCTTAATTACTCTGCAGCACAGGACTTAGAACCTGCACGAACAACTTCTTCTACCTTAAATTTGAAATCGGGGTCATTAACTTGATTAGCCATTATTAATTTCACTTCATTATCACTAAAGTGTTTATGGACATACTTGGCTAAACAATCACACCGGGCTTCTGTAGCACCCTCGCCTTGCATACACCCTTCTTTAAATGGCCCGAACGTACTAGAAGCCAAAAATTGAGTTTTCACCGCTAGAATACCTAGCGCAACAAATGAGATCCAAATCAATACCTTGTACATCGTAAAATAATCACTTTTTTATAGTTATGTAAAAAAATACTGCACGCCATTCTAGGGCTAATAGATAACAGTTTCAGCAAACTTTAGTCGCAACATACGAAAGGAAACGATATTTGAACGACAAATGATCGATTAAACACACTTTTTGTACCATGAAATGTAAAGTATTGAGTGCTATCATTCCCACGAATTCGTATTTATCGGTTGATCTGTCATAGCGTGAGCAACAAAATGATCGTTCAACTGTCTGACAATCTGTCTTAAATAGACTGACACAATAAGGTGACACTTATGAGCTTTGAACTTCCGCCGCTACCTTATGCAAAGGACGCTCTAGAACCACATATCTCTGCAGAAACATTGGATTTTCACCACGGCAAGCACCACAACACGTATGTTGTTAAGCTAAACGGTTTGCTTCCTGGTTCTGAATTTGAAGGCAAAACGCTTGAAGAGATCATCACATCTGCTCCTGCTGGCGGTGTATTCAACAACGCAGCACAGATCTGGAACCACACGTTCTACTGGAACTGCCTAGCACCAAATGCTGGCGGCGAACCAACAGGCGCTATCGCTGATGCTATCAACGCTAAATGGGGCTCTTTCGCAGACTTCCAAGCGGCACTTAATGACAAAGCGGTTAACAACTTCGGTTCTAGCTGGACTTGGTTAGTTAAAAATGCTGATGGTTCTATCGACATCGTAAACACAAGCAATGCAGGCTGCCCGTTAACTGAAGGCCAGACACCACTGCTAACGGTTGACCTTTGGGAACACGCTTACTACATCGATTACCGTAATGTTCGTCCTGATTACCTAAAAGGTTTCTGGGCATTAGTAAACTGGGATTTCGTAAACGCTAACTTCGCGTAAGCTTTTACTTCCGTAAAAAAAGGCACTTTTATAAGTGCCTTTTTTATTTCCTCAAAAACTGAAGGCTACCGATTCAACATGGTTTCTAGATACGGCCATACCGTATCCAATAAGAAAGGCTGGCCCGCTATACTTGGATGTATACCATCGGCTTGCATTCTCTCAGGCACTAACGCAACGTTTTCCATAAAGAAAGGCACAAACGCAACCTCCGTATCATCCGCCACCTCCCGATAAATTTCGCTAAACTTCATGGTATATGCTTTCCCGTAGTTAGGCGGCAGCTGCATTCCTAGCAGCAACACTTGTGCATCAGCACCTTCGGCCATATCGATTAAACGCTGCAAATTCCTTTTGATCGCAAAAGGAGGCGTCCCCCGCAAGCCATCATTACCACCGAGTTCAATAATAACGATTTGTGCATCAACCTGTTGCAATAGCAACTTGAGACGCGCGATACCATTTTGGGTAGTATCTCCACTGACACTCGCATTAACTATATCTTGAGAATATCCTTCAATTCGTAAACGATTCTCAAGCAGCTGCACCCAACCTTGCTCGGGTTTCATTTTATAAGCGGCAGATAGGCTATCACCAAGCACAACAAGTGAACGAGCATGCACCGAAGTGGTCAATGTAACGTTGGCAGTAATAAGTATTAATAGAGTCAGTAAAATACGCACAAGGACACCTAATGGTTCAGAATACAGAAACAGTGATCAGCGCCCAGCATCTCGCAAAACAATTTAAGACTCAAGCGGGTACTCTCGATCTGTTTAAAGATCTGAATTTAGAGATCCGCCGCGGAGAGAGCGTTGCGATTGTTGGACCTTCAGGAACCGGGAAATCATCCCTGCTTTCAATTCTAGCGGGGCTCGATCAACCCAGTGACGGCTCAATACTGCTTAACAATACCAATTTAGAGCACCTAAATGATTCACAGCGTGCTGAGTTCCGCAATCGACATATCAGTTTTGTTTTCCAAGCATTCCATCTACTTCCTGATCTTACCGCCCTACAGAACGTAATGCTTCCCCTGCAAATTCGTAACCACCCAAAGGCAGAAGATGAAGCGACACAATGGCTAAAGAAAGTGGAACTAGGTGAGCGTCTGCATCACAAACCGGCTGAACTCTCTGGCGGAGAGCAACAACGGGTTGCGATTGCCCGTAGCTTTGCCACAGAACCCACGTTGCTATTTGCAGATGAGCCCACGGGAAACTTAGATGAACAAACCGGTGAACAAATTATACAGCAACTGTTTAGCCTAAACCGTGAACAAGATACAACCTTAATCTTAATCACTCATGATCATGCTTTAGCGAAACGTTGTCAGCGAGCCTTACGCTTACACAACGGCGAATTAACAGAGTTACCATCATGAACAGCTCAACACCTTTCCGCTTAGCTAAGCAGCAAAGCATCAGTAGTTTAAAAATAAGCGAATGGCGGGCTCTGATTGTCGCACTCATCCTCGCGATTACGATTGCTAGTCTGATGGCGGTACTAGGAGAGCGAATAGAACGAACACTGTTACGTCAAGGGAGCGCTATACTTGGTGCAGATTTAGTTCTGAGTAGTAGCAGAGCAATTGATCAAACGGCAATAACAGCAGCAAAACAAGCGGGTCTTCTTAGCAGCGAAGTCATTCAGCTAGGTACAATGGCCAATAGTGGCGATAACTTCCTCCTAGTGACGGTGAGAGCCCTCAATGCACCTTATCCACGGGGAGAGATAAACCTTAGCCCCCATAAAGAACAACCTATTCCAAATATAGGAGAAGCTTGGGCAGAACAAAGCACGTTAGATAGATTAAACCTAGACCTTGGCGATAACATTACACTCGGAAATATTTCCTTTAAGTTAACCGCCATTATTCAGTCCGCACCAGACCGTGGACGGGGCTTTATCAGCTTTAACCCTCAACTAATCATCAATCGCGCCCAACTCACAGCGACCGGCCTATTAGGGCCCGGCGCTCGAGCAAGCTATCGTCAACTGTTTGCCGGTGATACCTCCACACTTAAGCAGTTCAAAACAGAACTAAAGAAAACCCTCAAGACCGGCGAAAAACTAAGTGCTATTGATTCAGAAGAGAGCCAACAAAATAGTGCATTAACAAAAGCATCTTCATATCTACGCTTAGGTGCTCTCTTCGCCTTACTTATATCAGCCATGACAATATTTCTAAGCCTAAGACGCTTTACACAAAGCCAGCATAAGCGAGCAGCATTGCTGAAAAGTATAGGACTTAGTAATAAACAGTTATTGCAGCTATATCTCTACCAGCTCGGCTTTGCGTGGGCTTTCTGTTCGTTATTGGGCATTCTACTTGCGCTAATAATGGAGCATTTAGGACTGACCCTGTTACAAGGCTTGCTTCCGCAACCGGTGCCTAATGCATCAGCAATCACTTACGCATCAGGCCCTCTTTTAGGCTTAGCCATTCTTGCCTGCTTAGGACTGCCCTCTTTATTTCAACTTCAGCAAAGCAACCCAATTCAGCTACTTCAAGGTCAAAAACTTTCGCTTAACTGGGGCAAAAAATGGCCTTACTTTATCGGCATCACGATATTACTAGGCTGCACTAGCTGGTACTTAAACAACTTCCTACTGACGTTAAGCTTGACACTTACGCTACTGGTATTGGGCAGCGTGTTAGGATGGATAGGCTCATTCCTGAGTAAAACAATCGCTCAAAAGCTAGCGCCCTATCACCGTTTAGGCCATTTACTTTTAAGCAGAGTCCAGCAACAACAGCGCTGGTATAGAATACAGATACCGGTCATCTGTCTACTCTTTGCACTTCTCAGTACCAATCTGATCGCACTCAATGATCTACTAGACCGTTGGCAAGCACAGCTGCCAGAGAACACGCCGAATCATTTTCTCATCAATATCCAAGACTGGGAAAAAGATGAAGTAGAAACCTTACTGCGTAACTATGATGTGAATAACCCTTTATGGCCAATTTATCGTGGGCGCTTAAGTAAAGTTAATGGTCTAATGTTGGATAAAGCGCTCACAAAAGAGCAGCTCGACCACCCATCCCTGAATCGCGAGCTAAACATAACAGCGAATACCAGCATTCCCATACATAACGCCCTAACCACAGGTGTATGGAAAGAAAGCATCAGTGTTTCGGTAGAAGAAAAAGTCGCCGAAGAGCTTGGCCTCAAGCTTGGAGACAAAATCAGTTTTAACATAGCAGGACGTGAGGTAAGCGCACCCATCAGTAACTTTCGCCGTGTACGCTGGGATTCATTCCAACCCAATTTCTACTTTATTTTTTCGCCTGATCAATTGAAAGGGTTTTCAGCCAGCTATTTAACCAGCTTCCACTTAGGAGAGAATAGCGCGTCCGTCAGTCGTGAATTGATAAAACAATTTCCGACGCTAACCCTCATTGATGTTCG
>Ga0193952_1000393_pt1 | contig 18685 bp, 10 predicted proteins | sample BB_3_MG_FD_140368 | JGI IMG/M metagenome (GOLD analysis project Ga0193952, IMG submission 140368) | Microbial mat bacterial communities from the Broadkill River, Lewes, Delaware, United States - BB_3_MG | ecosystem: Environmental > Aquatic > Freshwater > River > Microbial mats | place: USA... | reverse complement strand
TAGATTTGTTGGTGGAACTGCACTAAGTCATATAATCAATCATAGATTATCAGAAGATTTAGATTTTGCATCATTAGAATTACCTTGTGAAGAAATTGAAGCTATGATCAGCAAATATGGTGGAACAAGAATAGATCATGACCCAACAATGGAAGATTATGTAACAAACGATGGAGAAGATATAGACAATAGTTATATGAAATTTATGCTAAATGGTGTAAAAGTAGAATTTTTCACTCCTCCATTTAATTTATTTGAAGTGTCAATTTGGGAAAAAGACAAATATAGCTACTTTGAAAACTCAGTTCTAAAAATTGCATCACTAGATACTATAATTTATATGAAAACTATGGCTTTTTGGAATAGAAAGAAATATAGAGATTTATTTGATATTTATTTTGTATTATCAAATAATCATATAAGTGCAAATGCTTTTATAAATAACTATGTAGAAAACAACATCACCTATGATGTAGAAACTTTACATAAAAAGATACAAGCAACTACTCAATTTTATAATAGACCAAATGATGAAGGTATAAATACCCTTGTTAAAAATCCAAAACCATATGAATGGTACAGAGCTGAAATTGAAAAATATATTCATGAAGTGTTATTAGAAAAACTTTATAATTAAATTATAAAGTTTCTAAAATCATATCAATATATTCATCACTCATAAATGCAGATTGAATAAACTGTTTTTTACCTGCAAATTTAGTTATCATATGACCATAACCAAGTAACTTTTCTGCCCCTGATTCATCAATAATAATGTTAGAGTTTTTCTCTGTATCAACTCTTAATGCAAATTTTGCACCTAAATTTGCTCTTAATATCATTGGAACAACTGTATTGTCAGGTCTTTGAGTACTAACTACTAAATGTATCCCTGCTGCTCTTGCTTTTCCTGCAAGTCTTTGAATAGTATCACTTGCACTTCTTTTAAATTCATCATCAAGCATCCAATCTGCAAACTCATCGAAAATTACAACTATTCTTGCTAATTTATTATTAGACTTGTTATTATATTTAACTAGATTATTCACACCCATATCTTTAAAAAGACTATATCTTTTTTCCATTTCTTCAACTACATCATGTAATTTCTTAACAGCTAAATCTTTATTAGTAATTATCCCATCTTCATCAAGATAAGGTATATCTTTATATCTAGTAAACTCAACTTGTTTAGGATCTACTAAAATCAGTTCTAATTCATCAATTTTATTAGTTCTAATCAAATCAATAATAAATATATTTAATAATACACTTTTACCACTTTTTGTCATACCAGCTATTAAAGCGTGTGGATCTTCACTATCAAGGTTATAGTATATAACTTCATTGTTTTCTTCATTTCTACCTAAAAGAATCTTAGTATTTCCAAAACCTTCACTTAATTTTCTATTTACTAAACAATCTTCATAATATATAGTTTGTCTTTCTTTTCTTTCAAAAATTAAGTCATAAGATCCAGGTACAACTTCAACTCTTAAAAGTCTTAGTCTCTCAACAGATAGAAAATCATTTGCCATCTTATAAAATATTGACTCATTCCAACCTAATTCTGGTTCTAATGAAATTCTTATTGCATTTGGAGTAAATAAATATTTAGTTATTTTAGCTCTATATTTATGATGTAATACAACTTTTTTAACAGCAGCTGATATACTTTCACCTTCAATTTCTTCTTCTTTTCTTTTTAGTTCTTTAACTTTTTGTTCGTCTTCAATACTATTATCAATAACATTATCTTTTAATTCAACTTTCTCTTCAACAATTTCTTCATCTACTTCTACATTTTCGATAATTAAAGGTAATTCAAGTTGATCTTTTTCTATTTTTTCATAAGTAGGTAAACTTAACTCATTAAAATTTATATTAATACTAGGCATTGATTCAATCATCGAAACAATAGACTTCAAACCAATTACATATTGTGTGATATCATCTTTAGTCTCTTGATAATCATCATCATGGTCATATACAAATACGTATGACATACCTCTAACTTTATATTTAATTGTTTTATCAAGTCTAATTTTATTTCTAATATCTTCTGATGTTAAACTATTTTCAAAACTTTTATGATGAGTTTCTACTATTAAATCAGAAATTTTGGCTAACCAATATTCTTTGTCATAAAAATCATTATTTTCAAAAACTTTTTTTATATGATTATATGAATCTTTAGTCTGCTGGAATGATTTTTTAGCTAAATTAGCTCTTCCTGCTTCATTACAAAATTTAACTTCAACTATATCAACATAAATAGTAGACAAATCATTATCTTCAAAAATAGGTGTAATAGATAAAATATCTGCTAATACATTATTTTGATTCATTAGTAACTTTTCTTCTGAATTAATACTAGATAAAAACCAATCAGCATAATCATCAATATAAATCATTACATTTTTTTTATTTGTACAATTTTCTAGAATAGTTTTTGTAAGTACTAACCCTAGCATCTCATTTGCAAATCTTCCTCTACCTATAGCTTTTAATAAAACATCTCCAGAAAGTTCATTTGCAGATTTAATTATTTTGTCTACTGAAGATCTAATCAATCGAGTATTTACATTAAATTCTTCAAATTTTTTAATTAAATGATTTTCCAAAAGTATAGTATTAGCTTTAGATGATATAACTAAATTTCTATTTATATGTCGAGCTTTACGATACTTTATTACGTTTGCTCCAAATTCTTCTAAAATTTTTTTATCTAAAAGAGAATCTAAATTAACAACCCAATCTGTTCTTTTATGGATTGCTGCTAAATCTGAAGATAAATTTTGATGTCCTCTATCAATATTCAATGTTGGTATTTTATTTTTATAATCATCTCTATTTGAACTCATTGTTAAATATAATAAATCATAAAAAGAACTAGTTAATTCTGTTTTTGCAGGTGACACTAAATACTTACCAACAGTTAGTTCTTTTTCTGTCATATATTTTCTTTTTGTCCACATAGTAGGATGATAATCAAATAAATCATAAGATATATCTAATATTTGATTCCTAAATTCAAGTTTTGCTTTTGAAGACACAAAATCATTTAAAAAAGCAATATTAAGCTGATCATTTACACTATCAAGTTGTTTAAAACTTTGATCAAAGGCATTTAGTCTTATATTCGATAAGAATGAAACTTCATTATATTCCAAAGCTTCTTCTGAATCTTTAGAGTTTTGATCAACTAAAAAAGATCTATACATTTTTCTAATATGAGTTGCATCTACATCATTTAAATATATTTCAAAACTATTGTTTTCATTTACAAAATCTAATGACATTAATTTTTTCATAAACTTTACTGGAAAATCGTAATTATTTACTGCATGAAGTAAAATTTTTAAACTACTTTGTTTATGATTATTTAATGATAAATAGTTTTCTATAACCTTTGTAAGTATAGTTGTTTGAACTGATGGATCGGTGCTTTGTCCACTTTCAAGATAATTTCTTACTGGATCAAGAACAGTATAATCATCACAAACTTCTGAAATATGAAGTAAACTTTCTTCTTTTGTATTTGTATTGAATAATCTAAATACTTCTGGGTAATAAGGTGTATAAAAACTTTGTTCAAGATCACTGAAGAATAAATCTTCTTTTATCATAGAAATATCATCTGACTTAATATATGCATCAATAAAACTAAAAGCATGTTTTAATTTAACAAAATAAGATATTAATCGTAAAGGATGATATGAAGGAATAATAACTGAATCTTCTTTCCCAACTCTTACAGTCAATAAAGATAGAAATTCTTCTATAACATCTTTTTTGAATTTATCGTTATCACTATTTTCATATAGAAAATTACTTAACTTTATATAACTTTTACTAAATTCTTCAATTTTTAAAAAATCAAAATGATTTTTTTCAACATTACTTTTTATATCTAAGTGCTCTAGTATCCATAAATATTCATTTAAATATTTTTTAATAAGTTCATCAAATTCTTTAAATTTTTCTATATCTAATATTTCTTTTGCTACCTTCATTATACTTTTAGTTGAAGGTACGTTATCTTGACATTTTTTTGGAAATAAAATATAACCTGAATTACTCCCTCTACTTTCAAGAGAACTAAAATCAAATAAACTTAGCGGTTTTTTCTCACCTTTTTCAGAACCAGTTGCTCTATATACAATATTTCCATATAAACAATTACTTTTTAAATGTGAGTGTATTGCATCAAGATCATCCTTATAACCACTTAATAAACTATTTGGATTAAAAGACCAAATTAATTTTCTTTCAGCAACTGTTTTCCCAGCAACATCTTTTGCCTCAAGTATAAAATGTAATTCATTCGCAGATTTAGCTATACTTCCTTTCTTGTATTTTTTGATTACTTGATCTTTTTTATCTTTTTCTAGTTTACTTTCAACTCTTTCTTCAATTTCTGTAATAAACTTAAAATCAAAATAAATATTTTCTGAAATAGCATTTAATATAGAATATCTTCTATTTAAGTAATTTATAGCATATTTAGAATAATTTCTCATAATTGCTTTTGATTGTGATTGTTTTAATGAAACACAAACATGATCTATATTTTCACCATCAGATTTTAATTTTTTTACTGTTTCTAATACACCTAAAATAAAATCACTAGATTTCGTTTGAGTGGGATATAAAAACTTATCCCATTTACTTCTTAGAGTTTTGTTATCTTCTATAGTAACTTTATATTTGATGTATATAGGTTCTAATACAGTTTTTAAACTATCTCTTTCTTTTGCAGGTAATTCATCATACTGTTTTAAATTTTCTTTTTCATTATCAGAAATATCAGCATCTTTTTCTGATAGTAATTCAATGGTACTTAACCCAAGTTTTTGAGTAGTATCTGTTTTTGTTTTTTGAAATAATCTAAATATAGAATCATTATACCAATCTAACTGACTAAATAAATACTTATTTTTTGCTATTTCTCGTGAATCTGCTTTAATAAATCTTTCAATTAATTCTTGTTTACTCTTATCTAATACTTTGAATTCCTCATCAAGTTCTTTTGTATCAGTATCTTTGTAATACTTTTCTTCTAATTCCTCAATACTAAGGGTTTTATTACCTACTCTTTTTGATAAAGCTGCAGAAATTGTTTTTATTGGTTTAATAAGTTTTTTTATATCTTTTTGATTAATAGAGTCCAATTTTTTTAATGACTCAAAACATTTATGACATTTAAATGAATTTAATTTATCTAAAGAAAGACCCATTGCATCTTCTAAAGGATAACCTTCATCTTCCATAAATTTTAAAATAGATTCAATAAATTTTTCCATTTCAAAAGGACTTAACTCTTCTATTTCTTTTAAAAGTACTTTTGAGATATTTTTAATACTTTGTTTAGATTTACTATTCAAAATAGTACTTTCTATTAAATCAATAATATATTCAAACTCAACTCCTATATCATCCGGAGTTAAAGTACTTATATCATTTAATGTATCAATTGTATCATTTGTTATAAAAACTAAATATGAAATTTTATTTAATTCAACAGAAGAGTTTTTAACATTTTCATTTCGATATTGTGCCATTATTTCATGATTTGCATTGATACAATTATCACCTGTACTAGTTAAATTTAATTTATCATCAATCAACAATAATATATTGTATTGATTATTAGAAAAAAAGTATTTTATTAAAGATTCAAAAATAAAAGTAGGATAATTTCTTAAAATAAATTTTCCACTTGTTCCATCAGCAGTAGAAATTTGACTATCTTTTATAATCTTATTTATGATGTATTTACTTATAAGACTCATACTTTATTTTCTCCCATATCTATTTATTACATATGCGTATCCATCAGATTTATTTTCTAATAAACCTAAAGCACGTAATCTTTCAAATAATCTTTTTTTATTTTTATCAAAATCATTTTCTGAATATTTTTCAGTTAATAAACCTGAATGCTTATTACTTATAATAAAGCCATATTTTTTATATAAAAGGTCTATGAACTCTTGAAATGTAATTCTCTTATTTACATTAATTAAAACTAGTGTTTTTAACCATTCATCGCTTGCAAGGTATCTATAACTATTTGTTTTTTTAACACTAGCTAAACCTACACCTTTGAATAACACTCTATGGATTGAAGTCAAGTCAGACTTAGCTTTTTTTAAAATCTCTTTCCAAATTTCTTGTCTTATCTCAACTAAATTTATATTGTCTTCATCATCATTATCTTCATTATAATAATTGAGTTCATCTTTTAGTTTTTTCAATAGAACTTCTTTATCACTTTCAACATTAAGTTGATCCATGTAGTCATTAAATACTTTAGATAAAGCTTCTATTGGTAAATCTTCATTAATTTTATATATCTGTCTTGAAGATTTTCTAACATGATCACTTTTAGATGCCATTAACTCAACTGGGTATACAACTTTTATATCTTCATTATTAAGATTGTTAGATTTAACTATTTCTAGAGATTTTGTTAGTATAAAATGAACCATATAATATGCAGAAATAGAAGATAAATGTTCAAAAATATCATTTTGACTAATATTTAACTCAAATAACTTTATTAAATCATCCACTAATTGATCAAATAATTCATGACTATCTGTCCCTAAAAATCCCAATTCACGTTCATCAGCATAAATATTAGACTCATCTCTCAATATTTCTAATAAGGAATTCCATCTTTTATTCTGTGTGGATATTTTATATAATTCAAGTATTAGTTCTTTTAACTTATCAACATTTTTACCTCTACTAACCATCAAATATAAAACTTCTCCACCACGAGAAAAGAATCTTCTATCTATTGAAAATGCATCTTTCCTATTATCTACATCTACAAATAATGTATCAAATGAAAAAGGAAATAAAAATTTACTTGTCCATCTTCTAGATGTATTTAAACCTAATGAAGCTTTTCTTAATAATTGTACTGAATGGTAAAACACATCAACTGTTTCAAATCTTTCTTTTAGATGTTTATAACTATAAGGATTTTCAGATTTTTGAGAAAGTGCTTTTTCTATTTCTTCCCATTTATTAACTTCTTCTTCTGATGATTTTACTATAAATTCTAGTTCAGGGAAATTGTATAAAATTGTTCTTATCTGCATATCTTTTTTATATGATACAGTTGAAAAGTTTTTATCAAATAATCTATCTTTTCTTTCATGACTTGCACATACATTTAGAAACTCTAAAGCTAATAGTTCCTTATCTTGATCCTCTTTAATTCTATGAAACCAAATTAGCTCTTGTAAAAAAGGTGTTGATATATTCTTACCATATTTTTCTTTTAATATTTTAGCTTTCGTAAACATTACCATTTCCTATTTCTATTTCATTGAATTGTAAAGTACCTTCTTTCTCATTTAGTGTAAATAGATTAAATGTTTCATCTAGATCTTCTTCATTTAAAATATGATTAACTATTTGTGATTTGAAGGTCAGAACACGTTCATAATACTCTACAGAGAAGCTAGTAGGTAATATCCCATCTGAAATTCTACATAAGAATTCAAACATATGAAGATCAAGTTCTAAATTAGCTATCTCCTCTCCTCCATATTGAATAGTTAAATTAACTTTACAATATTCATCATCGAAGCCATTAGTTAGTTTTAAACTAACTCCTTCATTTGAACTTTTCTTATTAAATACTATTTCATCTATTATCTCCGAAGATAGTTTTGACATGGTACCTATAAGTGATGTAGCAATGTATAATCTGTCATTAGCATCTTTACTAATTAACTCACCTAAGAAAACTCTATTTAATCCTAGAGCCAATTCTTTTATGATACTTTTTTGTGGACTTTTACCATCCTTTAAAGCTAAAACAACTTCATTATAAAACTTGTCAGCATGTTTATAAGCTATTAATTCACTTCTGTTAATTTCTACATTCTCTAATTTCAGTTGATTTTGAATATTAAAAAATAAATGTCGTCTAAAGAAAATCAAAAATTCTTGTATCTCTTTATTAGAATCTTCTTCATTATTTGAAGATTCTTCATCGCTTCCATTTAAATAGTTGATTTTTTTATTTTTAAATAAATCTAGATTAATATATGGATTATTTAATTCTCTATTATATAAATCTTCATTTTTTATATCTCCAAATAGTAAAAAACCATCTATATTATTAGTTGTTTCAAATCCTATTCTTAGTTCTCTCAACTCTCTAAAAGGACTTTCTTCCCTTTTACTCTTAGAAAGATTTTCACCAAAAATATTATTGTAAATAGATGCATCCGTCTTTAAATTTGATGCTTTAAAATGTTCTATAGCAGTTTCACAATTATTAAAAATCTTTTTTTCACTCTTATATCCTAAAATTGTGTTTGCAATTAGCATAAACAATTTTCTTAATGTAATATGATTATAATTTAAATCACAAGTTCTGATAATATTTATTAGTTGCTGTTGGATACTTTTTTCTTTTAATAACTTGATATTAGAATGTATTGGACAAAATATTTCTTCATTTGTCAAACTAGGACAAGAACTTTCATATTCATCACAGTAATTTAAAATTTCATTTAACAGTAATTCAAAATTTTTAGAAGATGAAGTTTGACTTAAATCCAATAATATCAATCTATCATTAGTTATATGTTCTTCTATGTGTTTTTCAATATTGTTTAATAAATCAAGGAAATGTGGTTTTGCACTTTCATAATCTCTTAAAGTATCTGTTAGAATTCCATCATTTGCAGCTATAAAATAAAGTTCATTTGAATTTTTATAAATTGAATTATATAGTCCTTCTAAAACTTCTATTTTATCACTAGATTCAGTAAAACCTTTTATAAAATTTACTTTATAATTATTAAAATTTATAGTGTTATTAAAACTTTTATCCCAATCTTGTTCATTTCCACCTAATTTTTGATAAAGTTTTCTTAATAAATATGTTTTTCCATCTCCAGCCGAACCGGAGATGATTAATGATCTTGGTATTTCAATAAAAGATTCATATAGTTTGTCTAATAAGCCATTATTTACATTTATTTCTTGGATACCTAATTTTTTACTATATTTTGATACAGTTTCATCATATGAAGCAGTATTGTGTGAAGTAGGAGCATAAGCAGCGAGTAGTTTAAAAAACATTTCTATTCCTAGTTATTATAATGGGACTTATTATAATTGATTTATCTTTTATTGGTTATTAATTAGTAAGAAAATAATAAAAAGGTTGTATAATTAAGCATGAATACACATAATTTCTATAAAAAAAATAGTAATAGCTTAATCAATAAATATGATAATGCAGATATGAAAAATTTATATAAACTATTTGATAAACATCTTATAGATAAATCAAAAATTTTAGATATTGGTTTTGGGTCAACTAGAGATTTAAGATACCTTTACAGTAAAGGTCATGATATCTGGGGTATAGATCCAATAATTACATTTGTAAATAATGCAAAAAATACTTTTAAAGATAAATCTTCACATTTTTTTACAGGATCGCTACCAAATTTATTTAATCAAAAAAACTTTAATGAAAATTTTGATGCGATTATTTGTATTGCAGTATTAATGCATTTGAATCATAATGAATATGAAGAATCAATTATCAATATGATTAAGTTAGTAAAACAAAATAGCATTATTATAATTAGCTATTCAATTGGAGAACGAAAAGTAAATGATGAAAGAGAATTTTATGAAATTAATACAAAATTACTTTTTAGTCTTTTTGAAAAATATAATTTAAATTTGATTGATAAAAGTGTAAATAGTGATAGTTTAAATAGAGATGAATTAACTTGGGAAACCTTAGTATTAAAATACCAACCAACCTATTAATTAGATTACTTCAATAGTTGTAAAGCCAGATTTCTGGCAGTTGATATAATATTCATTTATATCTTTTTTATATTCATTAAGTTCAAAATTATCATTTCTTATAGAAATATCTTTTATAAAATGTGCGGGTGGCAGATTATCACTTTTCTTTAAATTACATTTTGAACAACTGATAACTAGATTCCATATAGAATCTTCATAGATGTAAGACCATGGAATAAAATGATCTATGTGAATATCATCTTCATTGACAGTACTATTACAATAAAAACATTTCGAACCATCAATCTCCAATAAAATCTTTTTATACTTTGCAAGTGATCTTCTTTTACTAGTACCAAGTTCTTCTATTTTTGAAATTAATTTTGGTGTAAAGTTTGTTTTTTCTAAAAACTTTGCCCACTCATAGATAAGTATTTTAGATAGTTCATAGTAATTTTCTTTTAAAAACTTTTGTGCTTCCAAAGATATAACAATATATCTTTTATCTTTAGGTGGTAAACGAAATTTTCTACCTGAATCACTCAATGTATGATAATGCTTATATAAATCATAACAATCTCTATTTTGAAAACGAGGAATTACATCTTGTAGACATCCATTCTCAATTTTAGATATCATTTTTTCTTTTTCTAAAGATCTGCTTTTAAAATATTTATCATATGAATCAGGAATATAATCAGTACTGCAGTATTGTCTAATAATAGATAATACTACAGGTGTTCTTTGTATTTTGAAATCTTGTTTTAATTTATATTTACACTCTTGATACCAATAGTAATCTAAGAACTTTTGGGCAATTTCATTATAAATTATAGTTTCATCTTTTTCAAGAGAACTTTGATTAGCAAAATCAAGTAAGAATTTTGCTAATGCAAATTTATATGTATTGTCTTTTACACCTCTACTTATAATTTGTAAAAAAATATTTTTCATCTAATTTATTATACTACCTGCGTAGAAGTTGGGCTATCTCCCCATAAAAGAAGATAATTTGGTTTATCAATTGGATAATCAATTATTGTATTTTCTTTTAATATCAACTCTCTTACTATTAATTCCATTGTAGGAAGTAAAAATAATTCAAAAAACTTTTTTACATCTGGTTTTGATTTTAATAATGAACTGTTAATATGAATCCATTCTGTTTCCTTATTATGTACTACACAATTTCTTATCATATACACAATATTAGAAAATTCTTTATCTGAAACTTTTTTATTATCAATATCTTTAAGTTCTTTATCTAAGAAAATACATATATTTTTAACAATATCGTCGCATTTGTCTAATATTAAAACCTTTACATTATTTATAGAATTTAGTTTCAATATAGAGTCAGTATCTGTAAAAAAATCTTGATCTACAATATTATTAAGAAATTCTTTTATAGCTTTAGTTATAAACTCTCCTTCAGCTCTAGATGAAGTATATACTTTTCCTAAGTGCCTCGTGTTTAAAGATAAACTATTTCGTAAAGTCTTTGATATAGATTGTCTATAAGAAAAATTCTCTAGAATATGATATAAAAGTAAAAACTTCCACAAAATATCTTTTGTATTTAAATATTCATTATAAATTTCTATTGATTCTTGATATTGATGAAAGTTTTTATTACTAATATTATTAATTGGCTCTAAAAAATTCTTTCTTGTAGTTATAATTTCATTATTAAGTGATATACCAAGATTAAATAAAAGTGTATTTAATAATGCTATTTTATTCTTAAAACAGTTTGAATTATTTGTATCTTTCTTATAAAATACTAATACTTCATCTTCTTCCATATTACTTATTTTTTCAATATGATTCAATATCAACGAAGTAATTACATCATTATTTATTTCAGATTGAGATGTTAAATCAGATAAAAAACAAATTTCATTTTCTAAGTAATAAAAATTAGGTACCTGATATTGGTAAAAATTTTCTTTTTTTATTATCCCTACAAACTCAAAAGTAATTCCTATATCATCAGTAAAATCATTAATATGAGTTATAATATATTTGATGTTTATGTTAGGAAGATTTTCTATTTTTGATTCAAGTTCCTGCCATGCTGCATTAAGAAGTTCATTATTATCTAAATTTTCATAAGTTAAATCTTTCAATTCTTCAGAAACATCTTTTAACTTAAAAATCAATCCTTTTTTACACTCATTAATTGAACTCATTTTTAAATCCTTTAATAAGTGTTCTATACTCAGAAGAATTATAAACTGGAAAATTCTCAAAAGTAGATTTGTTACCATGAATAATATTTAATGTTAAAAAATAAACTGTTTCTTTCATTATATCAGCAACATTAAAAGAAGTAATATCAATTTTCTTCTTCATATCTTCAAAAGATGTAACATTATATTGTTTAATATTATCTTTTATTAATTTTTTCATATCTTCAACTGAATTGTTAAAGTTTTGAAGATCTAACAAGTTACCTAGTGCAGCAAAAAGACCTATAATAACAGATTCCCTTCCTAAAAATTCTAAGCCTTTTTCATTATATTCATTAACAAATTGATCATCTAAAAATTTAAAAAATTCTATAAGCTTATCAATATTACTTTCTTCTGAAACTATTGATTGAATAATTTTATAGTCATCATAATTTTCTTGTAAGTCAACTAATGACTTTTGATCAATGCTAAAAGGCTTCTTTTTTTCAAACCCAATTATTCCATCCAATAGTAATGCAAAGTGAATATCATACTTACTTTTTTTAGAATAAAAACTTCTTGTAGATATATTTTTTGAATTAATTATACAAACAAAGTCTTTTAATGTTTTACTAACTTTTTCTTCTTTACATTTTTCATCATGGTACTTTGACATATTTAAATAATTTAGAAATATCAATTCTAACTGATGCTTTAGATCCATTGATTTATGACCTGCATTTAACAAAATCATTTTTTCTATTTGTTTGTTTTTATCAAGATCTACCCATATTTCAAACCATTGTTTATAGTTATTAAAATCCTCAATAGACAGGTTATAATCTAAAGCCGTAATAATATAATTACTTTCAGTAAAATATTCACTACTATTTGTATTGAAAAAAGTTCTTAATTTTAATTTAGAGAATTCTGATATTTCTGTTTCATATTTTTTTAAAAACTTTGTAGCTTCATATAACATTTTTAAACGCATTGTACGTTGTAATCCATCTAATATATTAAAATCATCCCTATTTATACAATTACTTTTACCAACTTCAATTGAAACTTCGTTTTCAACTTTTACTAATACAATAGGAGGTATTAATTTATCATTTTTTACAGACTCTGCTATTCTGTCTAAAAAAACATTATTAACAAATCCTCTTTGTATTTCATAATCTTTATATTTACTAGAAATTGAGTCTAAATAGTCAGCTAAATTTGTTTCACAAAAAAAACATTTTCCACCAGTATTTTCTTCTCGAACTGAAAAACAATCAAAGTTCATTAAAATCCTTACTTATAAAATATTAAATTATTATTTAATCCTACTTATACTTAACTAACAATATTATTAAATAATTTCTATAAAATACACATTGAACAAAATTTATCTTTTTCAAAATCATCTAATGCTTGATCATGTTTAGACATATTGCTCATTTGTTGCATTACTGTTCCATTTTTAAGTGGTTGCTTCTTTTTTAATTCTTCTGTTCTTTTATATGATTTTTTGATTTTATCTATATTTTCTGGTTTAATAAGATCACTTAGTGGCATATCTTGTATCCATGAAAAACCTTGTTTTTCAAATGCCATTGCCTTTTTGAATTCATCAGGATGTTTTTCATATAACCATACCCATTCTATTTGTCTCATGTAGAAACAAAAGTAACAACCTGATCTACTTCTAAAATATTCAATATCATATTTTTCATCTTTTACTGGTTGATAATATCTTGGAAGACCCAATCCTGAATCATTTAGAATTCTTTTTACATCTTCTAAAGTTATTCCATCTTCTTGAAAAGGCATAACAGTAGTAATATTATCCATTGGCGGTCTTAACCCTACCCTATCTTCATCAGCTCGGATACCTACATAGTTATATACTTGATATCCGTCAAACTCTTCCATAACTTTTAAAAATGTTTCTACTTTCATCTTTCTAGTACACCATCTTTGTGTAGGAGAAGGTAAAAAATCATTATGTTCTAAAAGTAATTCTTTAAAAGATTTTTCAGGGAATTCTCTTCTAACTTTTATCCCTAGTCTTGATTCTAAATCATTAATATAAAGGTATGTCTCTTCTAGTTCTTCTCCGGTATCAAAAAAAAGATACATAAATTCTCTTTCAGGATATTTTTCTCTTAAATATATTGCTAACGCAGCACTATCTTTTCCACCAGATATTGCTATAACATGTAAATCTTTTTTATTCATTATTAAACTCTTCATTTAGTAGTTGTGAAATTAGATATAGTTTTTGATCATTTGTAAAATCATTAGGTATAGATTTTTTGATTTCAGCAACTTTTTTATTGATTCTATCAATTTCATTCTTATTTATAGATATAATTTTATTCAAACTCTTATCTAGTGAAGTTAATGATATCTTTCTTACATCTTGATTATCTTTAGCAATATCAGTTAATTCAAGTTTTGATAAAAACTTTTCAGCATACTCACCCAATCTTTCTTTGAATTGAGTAACATCATTATCATAACACTGCTCTAATTTTTTTCTAATAAGAATCATAGATAAACTATCCACAAAATCTACAATTGAATTAGAATATGTAAAACACCTTACTATAGCTTTTGAATTGTAATCTAAACCATCAATCTTTGATAATTTCTCAGACATTTCAATGAGTGAATTCTCATAAGGAAAATTAGATGTTTTAAATAAAAATACTGATGCAATATATTTTTCTAAATCTAATAACTCTTCTTTGTATGAAAGTGCTATTTCATTAAAAGCTAATCTAAATCTTTTTATAAATTCTTCATTTTCAACATTTGAGATATCTTCAAAACCTAATGCTTTAGGAAAAGAGCTAAAGAAAGATTTTGTGGGTTCTCGCATAGATACTAGTTCCGTTCTTAATGCAATTGCTTCTTTTGAAAGTTTTTGTGTTCTATGTGCATATTCAGGTAAATAGTTAAATTTACTATGTAACGTACTTATTATTGAAGATACTTTTTCTTTAGTATATTCACTATCTGTTAAATCTGTTGTTAATTGAACATATGCTTTAAAAAGATTTTGTTCATCTTTAGATAGTTTAATTATTTGTAATTCAAATTTATCTGTTGCTTTCCAAATATTCATAAGCATATCAAGTGATAAATCAAATATATAAGTATTGTCTCTAAATATATTCATTGTTTCTTTATTCACAAGAACAAAAATAGAAATAACAAACAATGCTTTTGTTCTATCTAATCCAAATGGTTCATCTTCAAGTTTTACAATTAAATCTGCTATCTTTGTTCTTTTCTTTAAATATTCATTGATTTTTTTCCAAACATTTTCAAAATTCAAAGAATCTGGAGAATATAGTGCGTATTTATTCTTTTCATTTCTATGTATACCAGAAGGTTTAATCACTGATAAATATAATGCTTTTTCAGCAGGAAATTTTTCAATACCAAGATCTTTTTTGTCTGGATTTTCTAACATACTATTAAACAATGCTTTTATAAAAGTTGTACTAGTACCTTTATTTAAAATAGTATGATTTAGTGTATAGTTATTAATTTTTGGTGTATCGGGAAAAGAATCTATTGATATCTCTGAAATTAGATTTTGTAAAGTTTTTGATGAATATTTATATTCTGAACCATTGTAATATATGTTACTACTAATATATTCTTCTGTTAGAATAGTATCCATTGCCGTACTATGATCTAAAATCATATTATCCAATATATCTAAAGTCTTGATGCTGATTTTTTCTTTATTGTCATTTTTTATGATTTTTAATGTTTCAACTTTTTCAACTAATGAATTCAGTTTTTGCGAATTTTTTAAAGATAAGAATAAAGACTTCTTATTTTTAAAAGACAAATTCTTTAAATCAAACTTATTACTATCTACTATAAATACTTTATACTTATTTTCTAACTCTTTTCCATTTTCGCATACATATTCTTTTTCAAAAACTCTTTTTGAACCATATTCTGAAAAATATCTTTTAGCTATTATTTCTTTATTTTTGATTAATTTATTTATTTTTACTTCATAATTAAATGTGATATTCTTAGAAATTAAACTCTTTAACTCTTTGTTTATATCAATATTTGAATCAGCTAATAAAGAGTAAGATTGTGCTTGCTCTTGGAATATTAATAAGTTTAATTCTTCTAAAATATTGATATTTTTTAAGATTATTTCTTCATTATATTTATCAACTAAAGATAATACTATATGTTTTTTATTTGGTAAAACAGTATTTGATAATTTAAAAGTATGTATTAAAGAAATTGTTTTAATTATATCTTTTTGAATTTTATTTTCAACTCTATTATCTTTTAATCTATCTTCAGAAAAATACCAAACTTCACTATCTGGTAAAACTATTGAATAAACTCTAAGTAAATATGCTACATAATCGTATAAATTTGATAATCCATATAGTTCTTGATTTTCAAACTCAGTTTCTATAAAATCTTGAAAACCATTTGGTTCAGAAGAAAATATAAATGAATAAATAGATCTTTGATTTTGAAAGTATTTTGAAAATATTTCAGCAATAATCAAAACAGAATAAGGATGAATAGGAACAATCTTTTCAAATAAGTTTTCAAGTTCTTTGATATCTATATTTTTATTAAAAGATTTATCAGAACATATTTCTTTTACTACATTTTGACTAATTTGTAAATCACTAGATTCTTTTAGAGTAATAGTTTCTTTAAAGATATTTAGCATTTCATAATAATCATCTTTGAATACTATATTTTCAAATCTACCTTGGATTTTGTCCCAATCAGTATAAGATACAGTATTTGAATCTAAATTATATTCATTAAAAGATTTATGTAGAGATACAATTAATTTAAAATTATCTTTTTTATTAACATATTCTGATAATGTTTGTAATTCGAAAATATCATTAGAATTATAATCTTCTAATCCATACTCGATGAATTTACCAAATTCATCTATTGAAAATAGAACATCTGTATACGATGATTTTTCGATATCTTTATTTAGAAATTCTAGTAACTTATTTAATGAAAAAGATTCTTCTTTTAAATATTTATTTGATAATTTTAAATCTTTATTTTCTTGTAAAACTGATTTTAGTTGGGATTTGAAAGAGATATGTTCCCCAACAATTTTAATTCTTAAATAGTTTTTTTTATCTATAAAAGATTTATATGAATTGTACAATTCACTATTTGTATCTTTTAACTTTTTAATACATTTTTCTTGATATTCATTATTTGATAATAATGTATTTAGATATAAAAGTAATGTTGATTTACCACAACCAAATGGTCCTATTAGAGAAATAGAATTATGATAATTTAATTTAAAAAGTACTTTTAATACATTTTGTGATGAAGTTGTAAGAATATAGTTTTCACAATTTTCACTGTCATGAATGATATTAGTTGATTTACTGAATTTACTATTTAAAGTAATGTAATTTTTATAAGAGAACAATATCTTTCCTTACTTCAATATATTTTTCAATAATGTATAATTATCCAAAACTTCTGTGATGTATATTTGTCTTATACCTGCTGTCTCAGAATATGACAACTTCCCATTAGTTAAGTTATATAGCTGGTTTATTTTAGAAAATAGTTTATTTTCACTCATACAAAATATTTTTTGAATACTTAATTCACCTCTTTGTATATCATTAATTGATAATGAATCATTTTCTTTTAGTTTAAAAATGTTTATATAGTCATTTAGAACATACAAAAATACATCATCTGAAATTGGAGCAGTTGAATTTATATTTAAACTATAACTATTTTTTAATTTTGTTAATATATTTAAATCTGATAATAAGCTAAGATTTATTTCATCACTTTCAGAATTGCTATACATTTTAAGAAAAACGTCAATATCTGAATTAATTGTATTAGATGATAATTTAATCTCATTTTTATTTAACCAGTTAAATATTTCTATTAAAATATCTTCTTTTGAAAATCTATACTGATATATATAATTAAAGAATAGGTAATATAAAGTAGTTTTATCTTTATTTTTAACTAAATTCCAATGAAATAGCCAAAGTATGTCACTGTTTTCAAGATATGAATCTTTTTCTAATATTAGTTCTCCTAACATTGATAACTTATCATCATCTACTAATCCTAAAACTTTAAACCAATGATTTAATGATTTAATCATATTAATTCCAAGTCCTAATTTAGAAATTGAATTTTCAATGTTAGAAGAAGAGAATAATAAAGAATCATTTTTAAATTCTTTTAATCCTTTTACTATCCAATCAATTTTACAGTCAAATTTATCATGACCAGAAAATGATGTTTTAATTTTGCTCACTACGTTAGATACCTTTTCTAATTTAAATTACATTTATTATATTAAATATATATAATATAATAAAAATTTTAATATACTGATTAATTGTTATTTTAAATTAAATATTCAGAAAATGATAATAATCATTTTCTGAATATGAAAACCCACAATTTCCTTATCAACCAAACTGGAAATTCAACAATATATGCACAAACAACAGCAACAAAAGGAATAACTGCAAAAAGAACAAATACAGATATGCCAAAGCCAAATAGTGCAGGAATTGAATTAAATGCGTTATAATTAATACTCCAATCAATTATAAAATTTGGTGTTTCAGTATAAGTAATACCCAACCAAATCACAAAAACTATAATAACAACTAATTTTTGATACCACTTCATAT
>Ga0193952_1000390_pt1 | contig 18739 bp, 17 predicted proteins | sample BB_3_MG_FD_140368 | JGI IMG/M metagenome (GOLD analysis project Ga0193952, IMG submission 140368) | Microbial mat bacterial communities from the Broadkill River, Lewes, Delaware, United States - BB_3_MG | ecosystem: Environmental > Aquatic > Freshwater > River > Microbial mats | place: USA... | reverse complement strand
GTTCATCTCCAGGATGATACATGTTTTGCTGACCGCTCTCCCCACCCTTAGGAACAGTGCAATAAAAGGACATAAACTGAGGATCTCGCAACCCTGAAGTAAATGACTCAGTGTGCATATTCAGTTCATCATCATAAACTGTTGTATTTCGTTCACCCTGGCGCTTATACACAACCTCATGCGACGCGGCAACATCTTCAACAAAAAAGTTAATGCTTTTATCAAAGACAGTTGCAAGCCGCATGAGTATTTCAACGGACGGTATTGTCAGCCCTCGCTCTATTCGCGAAATCATATTTGACGAGACTTGTGATTTTTCCGCAAGGATTTGAATTGTCATATCCTGCTTCAGTCTAATTTCTTTAAGCTTTTTACCAACAATTTTTTTGACCTGCATATCAATTTACCTCACATGTACAGAGGGAATTAAACGTTAGGTGGAGGAGAAACAATCCACAGAATTTTAGCCTTTTGAGCGTTGTTATTTTTCCATCGATGGGGAATTGATGCTTTAAAACCGAGAGAATCTCCATGCTCTAGATGATAGTCTTCACCATCTATTGTAAAGTCAAGAGCACCCTCCAGCACCATGGCGAACTCTTCTCCTGTGTGAACCATTCCCCCCTCACCACTGTCACAATATGGTTCGAGCGTGTCGACAAAAACAGAAAAACCAGGGTCTCGCAGACCTTGAGTCAAGCTGGCAATCTGATGTTTATCTTCGAAGAAGAAAATTGGCTCTCCTTGCCCCGATGGTGTAAATATAACAGTATTCCCCTTTTCAGCCTCTTCGACAAAGTAACTGAGACTCAACCCTAATGAGTCAGCTAACTTCATGAGAATTTCAACTGAAGGAATCGTTAAGCCACGTTCAATACGCGAAATCATATTGGATGATACGCGCGATATTTCCGCTAATTCCTGTATGGTTTTATCTCTTTTGAGTCGCGATGATTTGAGTTTTCGACCTATAAGTTTTTTTACCATTGTACAGCGCTCCATAGTAATTTTAAACGATGTTTTACCATTCGATTCTATCACTGTCAATCCTATATGAGATATTTGGGATAAGAAATGGTAATTAAACCATGGTAAACCATCGGGATCATTTGGGTTGACAATGCACTTTGCTGGGGTTAATTTGTTTTACACAGGAGGTAGAAATGATATCAAACAGAAATTTGATCGATGAGGTTTTAGCAGGTAAGGCACTCAGTGAAAAAGAAGCCTACAAGATCCTTACTGCAACAGGCTCCACACTGACAAGTTACTTCGCAGGAGCCCAGTATCTTAAAGAAAAATATTTTAGCAACAATGCTCACCTTTGCTCTATAACGAATGCCAAATCAGGTCATTGCAGTGAAGATTGCAGCTTTTGTGCACAATCATCACATTATCAGACGGATGCTCCTGTTTATGGATTGAAAAAACCGGAAGACTTACTTAAGGATGCGAAAGAAGCTGATCAGAATGGTCATGCTTGCTATAGCATCGTTACCAGTGGGGCGCGCATCGAACCGGGGCATGAATTTGAGCAAATAGAGACAGCACTAAGGATGATTCGGTCACAGACAACGGTGTCCCCTTCTGTGTCGATCGGGACAATAGATTTGGAAACAGCGCAAAGGCTCGTTGCTGCTGGTTGCAAAACGTATCATCATAATTTGGAAACAGCACGATCGTTTTATCCCAATATCTGTACGACACATGCCTACGAAGATGACATTAACACTCTGAAGTACGCTAAAAAAGCAGGCCTGCGTGTTTGCAGTGGGGGGATCTTTGGGCTGGGTGAAACCCTGGAACAAAGAATTGAATTAGGAATGACCTTGCGTGAGTTGGATATCGATTCAATACCAATCAATTTTTTGACGCCCATACCAGGAACACCACTCGAGGGTCAGAATCAACTCACTCCAATTGATTGCTTACGTGTTATTTGCTTATTTCGCTATCTACTTCCTGCGAAAACGATTACTATTTGCGGCGGTCGAGAAAAGAATCTGCGTGATTTTCAGTCTTGTATATTCATGGCTGGCGCAAATGGCATGATGGTTGGCAATTACCTGACCACTTCTGGCCGAAATTTTGATATGGATATTCAACTTCTTGAGGATGCAGAGGTTACCGTCAATGCAGAGGCATACAACACCTAAGGGTCTTTTTATCACTGCGACTGATTATGGTCAGGGATCAACGCTTATCACTGCGGCACTGGCAAAAGTTTGTTTAGAGCGTGGTTTAAAAACAGCGGTTATCACACCTGTGGAAACAGGTGTGAGCGATCCCACCGAGCCTGGCCCGGCGGGTTCACTTCTTAAGTGGGCCGCTCAGTCGAACCAAAGTGACGATGATATTTGTGCTAACCGGTTTGAAGCTGATCTTGACCCTGCTCCAGCGGCCTCTCAGGCTAAATCAAAAATCGACTACAACAGCCTTACTCAAAAAATCCAACAGACCATTGCCAAAAATGAATTTACGCTCATTGATGGTAGTGGCGGTCTGATGGTGCCGTTGGCAGGTGGCTTATTGATGGCCGATCTGGCCCGCACGATAAATCTACCCCTCATCGTTTGTAGCAGCCCCCATAAAGGGACAGTCAACCACACCCTCATGAGTTTGTTAGTCGCACGCCAACTGGATCTGAATATTGCTGGTTATTTGATTAATAAGATGCCAGCAGAAAAGTCATTGTCTGACGAAAAACTACCTCACTCGCTGGCGGTCATGACTGTAGATGAGCTCTTAGGCGTATTGCCGGCTGTCACTGGCAATAATCAGGAAAAAGTTGACCAATTAGCGTCCGAAATAAATAAGATGAAGACCTTCCCCCTCTTGGCCCCCTTTTTGCCGTAGCCTGATTTATATCATAGAGAAATTTGTTTGCCACACTGGGGGCAATACTTCCAGCCTGCATATCCAACTTCTTGACCACATGAGCAATTCATCATCTCTCTGCCCTCTGCTCTCGTGGTTTTGATTATGATCAAGGTCGAAGCGGCTAAAACGTTACAAAAAATAAGTGCAATTGCTGTTGGCCCCATGTTGATCAGCATGGAGGGGGTCGTTTTTCCACACATATAGGACCAGCAGTTATAGAGAATGACCAGGACAGTCAGAAGCAGTCCACCCCAGATATACTTTTTGATACCATTTATTCTCATCTTGGGGCCCCACAATAAGGACAAAACAGCTGATCTCCTCTTTCTCTGCGGTGACAGAATGGACAATCGGATTTCAGGGGAATGTGACAATATGGACAACTACACCAAGCTCTATCGATCTTCTCGTGACAACCATGACAATCGACAAGGGAGTCAGTTTGAGATGTTTTTTCTGAATTCATCTCAGCTGAGAGTTTCCATATCAGGATGCCCAACAGGCTGAGGAGTAATAGAACCATAGATCACCGCCGACAGAAGAGAGATTTAAGCAAGATAAAATTCTTAAGGACTTTTACTTCAGAAATCGTGCCAACGGTGGATGATCGCAAATCCTTGTATTTGTAATAGATTCATTTGTTATATATAGAATATTCAACACTATGGCTGTTGGATTTTGTTCAGTGATTGGCGTATTTCAGTGAGCAATTCCAATGGTTCAATCGGCTTATTTAACAATAGGACCCCTTCTTCCATAAGTCCCTGCTCTTGTAGATAATCAAAAGTGTAACCACTTATGAACATGACTGGAATTGTCGATCTTTTCCTGATCTCCTGGTAAAACTCCGTCCCCTTCATCCCTGGCATAATAACATCGGATAAAATCAAGTCCAGGCTGGCCCCCTTTTGATCAAGGCATGTCAGCCCAGCTTCAGCACAATCACAAGTCACAACATGATAGCCAACAGCAGAAAGAATACTGTAGGTCGATTCTCTAACGAGAGGATCGTCTTCAACTAACAGGATCGTTTCGGTTCCTCCAGGGAGTTCACTAGAGCTCTGTATCGATTTTGCTACGAGGGGCTGGTCTGTTTGTGGCAGGTAAATCTTAAATCGAGCTCCCTCTCCCGGATCACTCTCTACCAGAATGTATCCTTTATGCTGCTTGACGATCCCCCAAGACATTGCGAGCCCAAGGCCGGTTCCCTTGCCTGTGTCCTTAGTTGTGAAAAATGGATCAAATATTTTCTGCTGTATGTCACGCGGAATACCGACTCCAGAGTCTTCAACCGTTATAAGCGCATATTGACCAGGCTCTCCATAGCCGTACATTTGGCAGAAGCCACTATCTATTTCAGTCTTTTCTGTCCTCATTGTCAATCTGCCTCCACCGCGCATGGCGTCGCGCGCATTGGTCGCTAAATTAACAAGGACCTGTTCTAGTTGAGAGGGGTCAGCGAGAACAATCAGTTGATCTGCACTGAGGATCAAATGCTTCTCTATCCCCTCACCTATCATCCTTCCGAAGAGATCCTGAACATTCAGTACCAACTGATTGAGATCGACAGGCGTTGAGGGTTCTGATTTCTTACGGCTATACGCCAGAAGACCGTGGGTTAGTTTAGATCCGCGTTCTGCTGCTTCGCCAATCTTCATGATTTTTGAAACTAACTTTGTATTATCTGAAAATTGAGTTTTCAACAAACCAACATATCCAGATATGACAGTAAGAATATTATTAAAATCATGCGCAATACCGCCAGTTAATGTTCCGATGGCTTCCATGCGTTGAGAATGCTGAAGCTGCTTTTCAAGGGTCTTACGACGAGAGATATCAATAAAAGTGACGACACCACCGATTAATTGATTATCTCGATGCATTGGGTGTCCCCAGTACTCAACAGGAACCTGATGGCCATTTCGATGGAAGAAAAAGCCATCTTCACTGCTGATTGTCCCCTCTTTCGCAATGGAGCTGATAAAAGGACATTCTCCAGGTGTGGGCATGTTTTCATTCCCATGCGAACGGCTGACCATTCTCCAGAGATTTTTTCCGATCAAGTTGCTTTCTTCGTCATATCCGAGAATTTTGAGTGTAGACGGATTACAAAAAACCACTTCACCATTCATATCAATCCCAACAATTGCCTCTGCCGTTGAGTTGAACAGCGTTCGCAGCATTTCTTCGCTATGGGATAGTTCACGGACGTAACGCATTCGTTCGCATTCTGCAATAGCACGTGAAGCGATAACTGAGAGAAGTTCTTCAACATGTGGCACCGCCTGAATTGGCTTCCTTGAATAGGCGTAGATCACTCCAAGCACCTGTCCATGATGGCCCTGCATTGGGCAACCAATAAATCCAGACGCTTGTGACAAATGGGGAAAGTCCGATTGAGGAAAATGTGTCCCCGCCCCATCTGGATAAATTGTAAATTTTCCCTGTAAGATTTCGACAAAGGGGGAATTATTCAGTGGTAAATTGTTTGAATTCTTAAGTTCCCCCTGAAAGAAACATGACTTGATCTCCAGGGTATTATTTTGAAGTAAACCAATGCCAGCGCCCTCTACGTCGAGCCAATCGCACAGGTTGCGTACGATCTCTTCAAGACATTCCTGACCGGTTAGTCCAACGGTGCTTCTCACAAGAGTTTTTATTGAGGATTCATATCTTTCACGCAGAGTGATATCTCGAGCTACTGAGAAATAAACATCTTTTCCATCCAACTCAAAGATCTGGCTACCGATTTCAACCGGAATCCAATAACCTTCTCGGTGAAGCAGGCTCGTTTTAAAAAGAGTCTTACCATTGACCTCTATTGCAGTGAGAACATCATTAAAACTACTCTGTTCCTCAACCGCAACTCGGTTGACGTCGTATGGTGATTTTTGTAAAAGTTCATTTCTTTCATATCCTAGTAAATCACAAGCAACGTCGTTAATTTCAAAATATTTTCCAGGTTTGCCATCGCTGCAGCGTTCTGAAATGAAAACAGCATCTGCTATTCCATTGAAAAGCTTCAAAAAGTAATCTCGGTCATGTTTTTTGACAAACTGATTCATTTATAGTATCCCCAGGAAAACTGCAAACCTAGCCTCGACGGTAAGAGTATCGACTGAACAGATATATACCAACTTTTGATGTTAAAATCATCTCTAGACAAGCGCAAAGAGAGCAAAGCTGAAAACTACAAGTTTTTCCTTCCCATGTCTGTCTAACTGTGCTAGTTTTCTGCGGTTCAAATGCACTTATAAAGGAGACATTGCATGACCACAGTTTTAATCGGACTGCACATTGTAGTTTCAGTTGCGTTGATTGTTATCGTTCTGCTTCAGATGGGTAAAGGTGCCCAGGCTGGTGCCTCTTTTGGTGCTGGCGGCAGTCAGGCTATGTTCGGTTCAACCGGCGGTAACATCATGAGCAAGATAACTGCAGCAGCAGCAATCATTTTTATGCTCACGAGTCTTTCTCTTGCATATTTTTACGGTTCACCTAGTTCTCAGACCGTAATGCCCAGCTCAGTTGCTGCTCCTGTGCAGCCAAGCGTTCCAGCAACACCAGTTCAAAAATAATTTAAATTTATTATTGACATCTGGGGAGCTGATTCAGTATAAAGCACAAGCCTTTTAGCCGAAGTGGTGGAACTGGTAGACACGCCATCTTGAGGGGGTGGTGACCAATTGGTCGTGCGAGTTCGAGTCTCGCCTTCGGCACCAAAAAGGAACACTTCTCGTTAAGTCGAGAGCTTAAAACCCAACTGACCTTTCTGTAGCACATGTTGTTACACTGAAAGATGAGTTGGGTTTTTTTGTATGCATGAAAACCCGCAAAACAACCTCTTCTTTCCAAGCAAATGCGAAAGATAACTGTTTTCTCTGATTTGATAATATGAGCAAAACGTGATCACAGCCGTAGTAGATGCTGCTGAAAGCATTATGTATGTATCTTTGATATTCTCATTCTGTTGATACTCTTCATTTCTATCAAATGGTAAAATTATCAGTAACGTTCATTTTAATCTTGCAGTGTCCAAGAGTAGACGAGTCTTTGATACGAATAGGCTGTGGTGATGTGATTGATATGATACCCTAGAATTAAAACCACTAATTGTTAAATTGCACAATGGAGGAGCTGTGAAGTTCAATAATAGAGGCATATTCACCGCATTTTTTCTGCTTGTAATGGTATTTATATCCACCCCAGCTCTGGCTATCAAATTTGATGTATGGGAGACAGGCATGAGCCTAGCTGAACTGGTAGAGACTGCAAAAGCTAACAATATCCCCATAACTCAGGCTGGTACGATCTCCATGGATAGTGGTTTCAATCAAAAATTTGTCAATGATGGTTTCTGGAATGCTTCATCTGTTGGATATTCAACGAAGTTATTTGGAATCAATTCAACAGTCAGTATGCGAATGACTCCTGAACAACCAAGAAGACTCTATGAAATAGAAATATTAATGACTGGAAGAATGGACAAGAAAAAGCTCTATCCTGAACTAATAAGCACGCTTATCGAGAAATATGGTCCTCCCAACAAGCCGAAACGTGGCTTGAAGAAAATCTATCAGTGGACCCTCAATGACACGGATCAACTCATACTAAAGTTATTTTCTGCACCAGTTCTTACTTACACAGATATCACTTACCAAAAAGCTAACGAAGCAAAGAGTGGCATTAGATATAAGCATCAGGAAAGTGGGACGATGCAGAATGATGCAGATAAGCTATAGGCACTCACGACCAGAAGCCTCTGGTGTTGTAACCTCCCTCATAGAATCATACTTGTGTAGTGACGCGACCAACTGTTTCCCATTGCAGTCTAAACTAGGTTACGCACCATACTGTCTGGAGCAACACAAGGAAATTGGCTTGAAGCCCTTAAAATCTAAAAAACTCGATTTATTCTGACCTGTCGATTCAAAATTTAAATTAAGGAAGAGTAGATTTGTAATAATCCTTTATTAATTTTCTATAAGTGACGAGCATGTTTTTATCTAGCCAGTCCATATAATACTGAGAAAATTTATCAAGTGTTTCCTTCTTCGCCAAAATGCAATTGATTTTATCGACCAAAACTGTTCCGAAGTCACTTTTGGAAGTACCAAAATAAACTGGTATTAAATTGTCCATTTTTGAAATTGGCAAAAAGCTTAAACTGTCATTCAGACCTAAATATTTTATTTCAACAGGAAAACCAAATGCAGCATCAAGTCTTTTATTAGCGACCATTTTAATCAAGCCCGAATGTTCTATGCCTGAACGCATAAAAAACACGTCTGTTTCTATATACTCCTCTATCGTCCGATCAATAATGCCAAAGTAAGATCGTCCGGAGTTAATCCCAATTTCCACTTTTCCTGATTTACACAATGCCTCTAGATCCAGAGTGCCATCGTCAAGGATATAAGGTGCGTAGACTTCTTTGAGTTCTTTATGATAGATAAGACCATTTGGGAGGACGAGATAGCTTGGAACTTCACTGTAATGAATGTATTTTTCGCGAGCTTTTGTTTTAAAGAGAGGCGTGATGATTCCATGCTTTCCATTTTTTAAGTTTTCAAGAATGCGTTTATAATTTGCCTTTTGAAAAACGTGCTTATCTTCAGGAAGTGTCTTGATAATGAAACGAACTATTTGATCGTCTATACCGTGCTCTTTTTCTGGACCACTAAGAATCACATAAGGAGGAAAATCTGGTTGATACCAGGTGATGTTTGCGGCAAACAGTGAAGGTGCTGTCTGCGTTAAAAATGCTATAGCAATAAATATTAGGTAGTATTTATTCATTGATCGGCCAAATCATCTCATTCACTACGGTATTTTCAGTGGAAGCAATTAAGTACGCCTTTAAGAGTAGCATTTTTGCTTTTTTTGACAACATATCAATATTCAATCTGATGTTGATTTACTGCTAAATAGAACGTTGAATTATTCCCTTCCCTGCAGAGATTTATTTTTATCAAATTTCAATTCGTAACATACTGAAAAATGAATATAAAATGGTATGACCAATTCAGACCATTTTTCTTTGACTTGAGTTCCACCACATGATACATAATTTCACAAATTTGATCATGACGAACAGGTTGATACGGTTTATGAGCCAAAAACAATCATTTGGCGAGTCAATCATCTTAATCTGGCAATCATTTCATTTAAAACAACCCGACTCTACTACTATGTAAAGCCGGGATTTTTATGTATACAGTTTTCACCTGGCAGCTAATCAAATTGTAAGAACTTAAAAACGAGGTAAAGGAAAACACATGCAAAATCTTTCTCTGCAGGACACAACTGCAAACCCTGCTCCACTTGGTTTGCTTGGTTTCGGAATGACAACTGTGCTACTCAATCTGCACAATATCGGTTTATTTCCACTTGATGCTATGATTTTGGGGATGGGCTTTTTCTATGGTGGTCTCGGTCAAATTATTGTAGGCACGATGGAGTGGAAAAAGAACAACACCTTTGGTGCGACAGCATTTACTTCATACGGACTATTTTGGGTCACTCTGGTCGCACTTATTCTGCTACCTAAGACAGGATGGATCGAAGCACCATCTGCCTTTGCTATGGGCTCTTACCTCGCTATGTGGGGTCTCTTTTCTTCGGTTCTGTTCCTGGCGACCTTTCGCTTGAACCGCGCTCTTCAAGTTGTATTCGGTTCATTAGTTTTCTTGTTCTTTATGCTGTCAGCAAGTGATTTTACTGGAAACCACGACATTAAAGTTCTGGCTGGGTATATCGGAATCTTCTGTGGAATGGCTGCTATCTATACTGGTTCTGCACAAGTACTAAACGAAGTGTTTGATCGCGAAGTTGCACCATTAGGTGCTGTGATCATCAGTAAATAGTTCTTCAGGCGCACTGGCCCCTGCCAGTGCGCCTAAATTAAACTCTCATCAATAGCCCATTTTATCTGGGATAACCCCTCTGACACCACCCTGCGGTTTCTTTGTGTCCCCATCCCGACGTGGAATCAAATGAGTATGTGCATGGAAGATCGATTGACCAGCGGACTCACCACAATTCATTCCAATGTTAAAACCAGTGATAGAGCTGTCATCCGTTAATAATTTTTGTTGCAGCAAAACCAACAGAGCAGAGGTTTCATCACGCTCTTGTGGAGTCATTGCAAAAAAATCAATAGTATGACGTTTCGGAATGATGAGATGATGGCCTTCTGTCACAGGGTGACCATCTTTCATCGCATAAACGGTATCGAGTTCTGCGACGATACGATCCTGACTCTGTACACAACAAAACAAACAGGTTTCATCAACGTCTTCAGCCATATTTGCCCCATACCTCTAAATTGTGTCTAGTTCTATTCGCTCTGATGAGCACTCTTCTCTAGATAGTAAGTATAATCCCCTTCATAGCTGATCATTTCGCCATGATCAATTTCAAAGACACGGTTGACAAGACTACGTAAAAAATGTCGATCATGACTGACAAGAACAACGGTTCCTGTAAAACGCTGAAGCATATCGAGGAGGATTGCTCTGGATTGTATATCCAGATGGTTGGTCGGCTCATCAAGGATTAAGAAGTTAATCGGTCTTGCCAGCAATGTTGCCAGAACCAGACGGCTTTTTTCTCCCCCAGATAGAGTTGACACACGTTTCTCGACATCATCACCTTGAAACATGAAGGCTGCACACAGGTTGCGGACAACTCCGATGGACGATTGGGGCATAACATCCTGAACCGTATCAAAAACAGTTCTTTGTGGATTCAGAAGGTCCATAGCGTGCTGACTGAAATACCCAACATCGACATTGGCACCAAGGGTCAACTGGCCTTGCGTCTTTTCGGTCTTCTCCGCGAGGACTTTCAGGAATGTTGATTTCCCGGCTCCATTGACGCCAACAACCGCAACCTTTTCGTTGCGACGGACTAAACCTGATGCATTATTGAAAACCGATCTCAAAGAACCATCTGCCTGCTTCCAACTTTTATGTAGATTTATAAATTCAACGACATTATCACCACTTCGGGGAGGTTCTTTAAAGTCAAACTTAACTGTTTTCTGCTCTGCGGGAATATGAATCCTTTCAATTTTTTCCAGCTTTTTAACTCTCGATTGGACCTGTGCCGCATGTGAGGCACGCGCAGCAAAGCGAGCGATGAATTCTTCATCCTTTGCCAGCATTTCTTGCTGTCGCTTATAACTGGCCAGTAATTGATCTCGCCTGATTTCACGTTCACGCAGATAAAAGTCATAGTTGCCTGAGTAGGTGGTGATTGCTTCATCGGCGACTTCGATGATACGTGACACGAGGCGATTCATAAAATCACGGTCGTGACTGGTCATGAGTAACGCACCTTTATATTCACTCGACAGCCACTCTTCCAACCATACGATCGATTCAACATCAAGGTGGTTGGTCGGCTCATCAAGCAACAGCACATCAGGGTTCATTGTCAGTATTTTCGCCAGTGCGATACGCATCTTCCAACCACCACTGAACGTTTCAACCGGGTTGACGTAGTCGTCAGGTCCAATCCCCAAACCTGTGAGAACTGTTTGTGCCCGTGTTTCAAGGTCGTATCCGCCTCGATGCTCGTACTCCGCCTGAGCATCTCCGTAGCGTTCAAGCAAACTTGCAAGCGCATCGTCATCCATAGGCTCGCACATGGCTGCTTCCATTTCTCGAATTTTATCACCAAGCGCCACAACCTGCTCAGAGGCTGAGATGACCTCTTCTAATGCGCTACGACCGCTCATTTCACCGACATCCTGTGAAAAATATCCAATCACAGTTTTCTTCGAACAGGAGATCTCGCCTTCATCCAACGATTCTTCTCCTGTAATCAGGCGAAAAATAGTGGATTTCCCTGCTCCATTCGGTCCGACAAGGCCACTGCGTGATCCTGGAAGAATCTGCAACTTTGCTTTAGAAAAAAGAATTTGAGATCCGTACTGCTTACTGATATTGGTGAGGTGAATCATGATAGTCCTGCTAAATGGCTAGAGCGAAACTGCTGAGAGAGTGAAAAAACGCGAAACTATAACATAAAAATGAGAGTTGAGCACAATGACATCGCGGTGCCCTTATGTTTCTTGAGAACAAAGGAAAATATTCAGATCAATCTTTTTTGTTTCTTATGTTTTTTCAAGCGGAGTGTTTGGTCGATTCGCCCATTCACCCATGGAAGCGTCATAAAGACGATGGTTGGGATAACCCAGCAATTCCAAAACAAAATTACAAAATGCAGCGCGAATTCCAAATTGGCAATACGTGATGATTGTTTTGTCGCGTCGTAGTCCCAATCTTGACAACATCTGATCAATTTCAGCCAAAGGTCTGAAAAAACGTGCTGCATGCTCAGATTCTAATTCTAATAGCATATCGGTCCATTCAAGATGCAGCGCTGCTGGCATATGCCCTTGGCGCAGATTTCCTCTTGAGTCAACGCCATTATACTCACCTCGACTACGAGTATCCCAGATCTGCACATCTGAATTTGTACAAAGAGTTTCCAATTCAGAGAGTTTAACGATGAGCTGTTTCTGTTCTCTGACCATAGCCTTGCGACCAGTCACAGGTGATTCCATGTGGTCAGACACAGGCCTTCCCTGCCCTCGCCAACCCTTCCCGCTTCCATTTAAAATACTGAAATTATGAAGTCCGAAATAACGACAGACAAACCAAAACCGCGCAGCAAAAAGCCCATAGTCATCATCATAGACAACATAGTGCTTGTCATCATCTAAACCAAGATTATAGCAGAGAGTTAAAAACGTCTTCCGTTCCATCACATGCTGGGTGAGCTCACCACTGGCAGAGCGACGTTTCAGGTAAGGGTGGTGTGGAACTCCGAAAGCTCCTTTAATGGGACTTCTGCTGTAAAAATCGATGACCCGGGAATTATCGATGATCTCAATCTCTGAATTGTCGAGATTATCGTGAAGCCATTGAGGATTGACCAGCAAAGGATATTTCATAAATGGCCTAGATTTCTTTCACACGCTTCATCAAGAGATCTAACATCTGGGATGGGGAGTCCATTTTAATGACGATATTTCGATCTTCTGGATCTAGAAAACCCTCTTTCTGTGCATTATCAAGGAGCGCATCTAACGCTGCATAGTAATTATTGATATTCAGAAGTCCACAAGGTTTAGAATGAAAACCCAGTTTGGCCCAGGTATAGATTTCAAAAAACTCTTCAAAGGTCCCAATTCCGCCCGGTAATGCGATAAAAGCATCGGAAAGGTCAGCCATCAACTTCTTGCGCTCATGCATGGTCGCAACAACATGCAGCTCTGTTAGCCCGGGGTGATAGATTTCCCTGTTCTTCAAGGCGGTCACTGTAACGCCGATAACTCGACCCCCCGCGTCCAGAACACTATCAGCGAGCAGCTTCATCAAACCTGTGTCTGATCCGCCGTAAATGCAGGTCAAATTGCGCTGAGCAAGTTCTCTCCCCATATCAATCGTTGCACGGGTATAGACGGGGTTAATCCCAGAGTTTGCACCCAGGAAAATACAAACAGATTTCATTCGTTCTCCGTATGTGGCATTAAAGCAGAGTCAAAATTTAACAATATAATACGTCGTTGGATAGGTCGCACAATTCAATTTATACAAACAAAGCCGATTTACGTTCTCCAAGTTTCGATGGAAACGATAAAGCGGCTTTGTTAAAAAGACAATATCTAATCTTGTTATGTTGTTCAGGCAGTATCAGCTTCCGATGTCCTTCTTTTTACGCAAAAATTCTTCCTGGCCAATTTCACCAGAAGCGTAACGCTCTGCAAGAATTGTGAAGGATCGAGAAACAGATGACTGATCGTTACTGTCAAGTGAGTTTCTGGTCAATAAGGAGTGGATTATTCTATAGATAAAATAGAGTAGTAATCCCCAGAGAATAAACGGAATGACTCCGCCAAAGTGAAGACCAGAAAAGAAACTACCCGGGCCACAAAACCAACTTGTGTTGAAATTTGAATGCATCATCGATGATCTCCTTGGAGTAAATAACACAGATATTGTCATCTTACGTGGTTTATTTAAAGCTGTTTGTTAACTCTTGTCTGTTCCACGTAAAGAAATGTAAAGCAAAAAAAAGCCGACTCTAAAATAGAGTCGGCTATTAAATTTCATGATATTAAAAGAAATACTAGATTGAGGCGTCAATGACCTCACTCAAAGAGTTGAATGTGTCTTGCATAGAAACTGAAAAGGCAACATCACCGATCAAGTCAGTCACCATATCCTGCCCATATCTGAGCATCCGAACCTGTGTCTTGCCATTTAAGGTGAAAGCAATGACAAATTTAGGCATCAATACGGCGCGTTCTAAATTGGCAGTCAAGCTTTTCGCTGCTTTTTCTGGTTTACAGATCTGGATCATGTGAAGATCGAAATCATCTGGGACATCCTGCTCATGGGCATCAAAGATATCTCTCATGGCCATTTTGCTTTCATTGTGAACAGTAAATCCTTTTGCTTCAACATTTTGAATAAAATCGGTTACAAACTGCTCAACATTCTTATTTGATTCTGCGCGATAAACACAGGTTGTCATAGCTTCTCCATTGCTTGTTCTTGAGATTTGCTGCCAAACATTACTCAAGATACATTCATATGTCAATATATATAAACTTAAATCTACATTGATTGATGCGATTTGTTGGGACGAGTAAAATATCAAATTCAAGAAGCGCTATTAGAAATACGATACCTCAACAGTAAGCCACGAATGATAAATCAATAATGAGGGGTTCTTTGGGGACATTTTGATGAGGAGACAGAATCTGCTTCAGAGATCGAGGCAAATTTAAAGCGACCGAACCCTATTGAGATTCGATCGCTTTAACAAGTCCGATGAGTGATTAGGACAAAAGATCAAATGTACTGTTCACAATAAGTTCGATTCCTGGTGCGAGGCAATCTTCATCAAAATCGAAATAAAAATCGTGATGTCCTGCAGCAAGATTACTACCGATCATGAAGTAGGTACCTTGACCACCCTGCTGCTGAACTGTGGTCATCATATGCGAATAGTCTTCACTGCCACGCATTTCAGCCTTTTCAATAATTTCATCGGGGTTAAAAAATTTGATTCTTTCTGCAACATCTTTCACGCGTTGCATCATTTCAGCATCGCTCTGACCACTTTTGGTTTTTCCCATTAGCTTGATGTCATACTCAACTCCATACATCTGAGCAGCTCCAGCGACAACCTGTTGAGCACTGGTAAACATGAAGTCATCAATGTCCGATGTTTCACCACGTGATTCAGCTTTGATGGTGGCATTCGGTGGGATAACATTCCGCCCCTGTCCCGCCTGAATGGTGCCAACGGTCATACGCGATGCTCCCTGCCCATGGCGGGTAATGGCGTGGAGGTTAAGAGCAGCGCAGGAGGCTGCTAAAAGAGCATTTCGTCCTTCCTGTGGCGCACCACCAGCATGAGCCGGGGTACCGGTGAAGGTGACATCAAATTTTGTTGTTGCCAGAAACTTATCAGTGCTGCAGATAAATTGGCCAGTTTTCGTTGCTTGAAAACCGATATGACCACCTAAGATATAGTCGACACCATCGAGGACACCGGCATCCACCATCGGACCGGCACCACGTACGCCCTCTTCTCCCGGTTGAAAAATTAAACGGACAGTTCCTTTAAGTTTGTCTTTTAGCGCGCTTAGAACCTTAGCAACCCCAAGCCCTATGGTAACATGGCCATCATGACCACAAGCATGCATTGCGTTAGGATTGATTGAGGAGAAACCTTCTCTGTACGGTCGATGTTTATCATCGTTCGCTTCACTGATATCATTGGCATCAATATCAAAGCGTAGTGCCAATAACGGACCTTCTCCACAGATAAGATCACCAACAACGCCAGTCATTCCTCCAGCCATTTTTTCGACGAGTTGAGGGTCGGCACCTTGCTCTATAGCGCGTTCCATATGCTTTTGTAACTCTTCTTCTGAAGGAACACCCATCATACTTTCACGACAGATGATCTCTTTACCCATCTTGATCTCATAGCCAAGTTCTTTCAGGGTTGTCGCAATGATTGATGTTGTTCTGAACTCTGTCCAACCTGATTCGGCATGGCGGTGTAAATCGCGCCGAAATGCAATCAGATGACTGCTTTGTTGCTTCACAAGCTTTTCTATTTGATCTTGCATAAGGTTACTCCTGAGATAGCTTGAGTGTCGCAAGAAGAAGCAAATCGGTACCCGTGGAGATATCTTCCATTGTGCTACACTCAGCAATATTGTGACTGATGCCGTCAATACTCGGAATGAATATCATTCCAGTATCCGCGAGGTGGGCCATATTCATGGCATCATGACCTGCTCCGCTCGGCATCATCATGTTAGTGAGGTTCATTTCCTGTGCTGTCTCTTTCAGCGTATCAATTACACGTTGAGACATGGCAACAGGTTCATCATGACATAATTGCTGGTACGTTATTTTCACATCACGACGGACTGAAATCTCATCCATCAAGGCCGTAACTGCTGAAACTGCCTTGTTTTTATCAGTCATATCGACATCACGAATATCGATACCCAACTCAACTTTGCCTGGAACAACATTCATTGCACCGGGGCTGATAATCTGATATCCAACCGTTCCAACCGTTCGCTCACCCGCCTCGTGACTTGTGATTCGCTCGACACCAAGAGTGATTTCACTGGCTGCTGTCAAGGCATCTTTACGCATATCCATTGGTGTATTACCAGAGTGATCTGCCCTGCCCTCTATGACGACTTTAAATCGAGTTGGTGCAGCTATTGAAGTCACTATCCCAACGGAACATTGCTTCATTTCAAGAACGGGTCCTTGTTCAATATGCATCTCAATAAATGCGTGAATCTGATCAGGTTCTATGGCAGCCTCAGTTATTTTATCTGCGGCATAATCACACTCGATTAAAGCGTCGTACAGGCTGATATTATTTTTATCGGTCAGTTGTTTTAAGGTATCAATACCTATCTTTCCGGCAAGGACTTTACTGCCCATTGTTGCCATTCCGAACCGGCTCGATTCTTCGGCAGAGAAATTCATAATTTCTATAGGGCGCTTTGTTGATATGTTATGATCGTTAAGAGTCCGCACAACTTCTAATCCGGCTAAAACGCCAACAACACCGTCGTAATTTCCACCTTCTGGCACCGTATCAATATGAGAACCAATCATGACAGGAGGAAGATCTTCAAGGCCGTGCCGTCGTCCACGGATGTTACCGAAGGGATCGATGCTAACGCTCAGTTCTGCATCTTCCATCACCTTGATCAACCAGGTTCTTGCCTTCATATCTTCTGGGGTGAAGGCAATTCTGGTAAAGCCGCCATTGTCCAGCGCACCATATTGACTCAATGCAGTGAAATCATCTTGCAGACGTTGTTGTTGGCATTTCATGTTCACATCCTTACATCACAAAGAAAGTTACGATAACCGCGATACACATCCCCACTGAATTCCGCTTTGCCAGTTCCATGGGACTAACTTTGGCAATTGAGGCACAGACAATAGCTGCGCCAGCGAGTGGTGACATGGTTCGTCCCAAAGCACCTGCCAGTGCAGCAACGCTTCCCATATTAACGACTTCCATTCCAAATTGAGCCGCATGTGGAGTCACCGCTTCGTTGAAGGCAAAAGCTGCGGCATCTCCCGATCCACTGATTAAACCAAGGATAAAGGGACCGAAAGTTCCACCCAACTTGGCGATACTTGGTGTGGTGGTAAGCATATCGATGAAAGCACTGACCAACCCGATCGACTTCATACCACCAACAAATACTGCAGCAGCGATGATAATACCCATGATATTGCCATAAGCGGAACCCATACCATCAAAGAATTTTGTCGTTACGAGAGTCGGAGAAGTCCGAGTCAGAGCCAGACCAAGCAAACACCCAATAATCATTGCCTGTGCAACACCCATTTTAAGCGCAGGGACCAGGCCACTTGCACCTAGAACCAGAATAGTGACTGGTACGAGTGGGACAATCGCAAAGAGAGGATTGGCTTTTTCGATTGAATCCTCAAGTTCCCCTTCTGCAGGAACATAATCTTTATGCTCTTTGAGATAGAGGGCGACAAGTGTCAGGCAAACGGCACCAATAACGCAGGCAATGATATCAGCCTTTGCGTGCGTACCAATAACCTGCATAACATCAACGCCTGCAAGCTTAGCGATAAATGGATTATGAGATAAACCCGGGTTCATCATGCTTCCGAAGGTTCCAGCAAAAACAGCAGTCGCCGCAATGGCAGGATGAACACCAGCTGAGATCAACAGTGGAATAAAAATGGCACCAACAGCAGCAGCACAGCCAGCAGCACTTGGCAAAGCCATGTTGATTGAAAAGGTCGCCAGCGTTGCGCCCGGAATAAGGAAGAACCTGAATTTAGACAATCCTCTGGCAACAAGGTGGATGAGATGCTGATCGCATTTTGTCACCTTCATAACAAACGCAAAGCCCATAACGGAGCAGATCGCCTGAATCAAACTACCGGTCGTCATCCGCTTAGCGAATCCATCAAGAACAGCGAGTGGTTCAAGAGCAATACCAGCCATCAATAGACCAGCAGCAATCAACACCATACGGGTATCATACTGTTTGACGAGAAAATAGACGGTGGCCAGGATGATGATAATTCCTAAAACAATATTCATAATCTGAGTCCTTTTTGAGTTGTCAGGCAGCAATAAATTTCGGGTGCATCATATTTTCAGCAGAGAGAATCTCATCCAGAGTTTCTTTGGGCAGCAGCCCCTTCTCTAAGACCAGGTCGTAAACGGATAAACCTTTTTCCAACGCTTCAGCAGCAACAGCTGTTGAGTTTTCGTAACCGATGGATGGATTCAGGGCTGT
>Ga0193952_1000386_pt1 | contig 18816 bp, 17 predicted proteins | sample BB_3_MG_FD_140368 | JGI IMG/M metagenome (GOLD analysis project Ga0193952, IMG submission 140368) | Microbial mat bacterial communities from the Broadkill River, Lewes, Delaware, United States - BB_3_MG | ecosystem: Environmental > Aquatic > Freshwater > River > Microbial mats | place: USA... | reverse complement strand
TAAGTTTTTTGAGATATTTGTCCTGATCTTATTTCATCTAATACAAAAATTAGTTGATTTTCATCTTGTCTAAATTTCTTTTCTAAATAACAAGTTTGTAAATCAAGAGCTTTCCAAGATGGGCTTTGCCATGCAAATCTCTTAGAATCATTTGACTGTGAGATAGGAGGTAACTGGAAGAAATCCCCTGAAAGTATTACTTGAATCCCTCCAAATGGTTCTTCATTTTCTTTGAAAGCTTGAAGGATTTTATCAATTGCAGTAAAAACATTTGGGCTTACCATAGATATCTCATCAATGATTAAAACTTTTAGTTTTTTAAATCTAGTTTGTAAATACTTTTTTTCTAATAAATTAGAGATAAAATACTCATCAACACTATCTCTAATTCCTAACGAAAAATAAGAGTGAATAGTCTGACCATTTAGATGTGAAGCCGCAATACCAGTAGGAGCTACAACAGTAGGAATGATTTTTCTTGATCGTAAATATAAAGTATATTCATTTAATATATATGTTTTACCAGTACCTGCTGATCCTGTTAGAAAAACATTTTGACCAGATTTTAGTATTTTTAGAGCTGTTGATTGCATTGATTGCCTATTTAGATATTTTGTTAGCATAATAGCGTATATGGTTTTGAAGATAGATAATATTGGGTGATAATTTATATTTATTGTTTAGAAATATACCTTATCAACTTTATTTTCCCTAAATAAACATTTGAAAATCAACACTATTTTGATATAGATTATCATTTATATCAAAAAATCATAAATTTAATTTACTTATTATTTACATCTATAATTAATATTACTTGTAGATATTAAAAGTCAAATTATTAAAAGTTGTATACTAAAGTTTTTTCTTTTTTATAAAAAAGTATCTTTAAATAAATAATAATATAAATTTGTTATTATTTTATAACTTTAATACAACAAAAGGAAATAAATGAAGGCAATAACTTTTAAGGGAAATGCATTTGAGTACTTCAAAATCTGGATTGTAAATATACTACTTACAATAATAACTCTAGGGATATATTACCCTTGGGCAAAAGTTAGAAATAATAAATATTTCTATTCAAATAGTTTTTTTGATGAAAATAATTTTGACTACCATGCTACAGGTAAACAACTATTTATTGGTTATTTAATTGGAGTAGTTTTATTTATAGCATATACTATAATAAACAAATTCTTTCCAACTATAGGATTAGTTTTATTTGTTTTATTATTCATCTCAATTCCTTGGCTTATATATAGAAGTATGAGATTTAATATGAATATAACAAGTTTTTCCAATGTAAGATTCTCTTTTGATGGAGAACTTAAAGATTCATATATTATATACTTTGCATATCCACTTTTATTCTTATTATTACTAGCTTCTTTAATTTTTTGTACAACATTTTTTGATAATATAATTGTTGTTATAGGAACTATAATAACAACTTTAATTTTATATATTTTTGCATTTGCATTTTTTTCTATGAAATCAACTACATACTTATTAAATCATTCAAAGTTTGGACAAGGTCAATTTTCAACTAACTTAAAGGTTTCAAAATTTATAACAATAATGTTAAAAACTTTTGGTATTACACTACTATCATTTATAGTTTGTGCAGCTATTTGTATAGGTGTCTTTTATTTATTCTTAGATTCATCAAATATTATAAATCAGCTAATGGCAGGAGTTAATGATCCAAGTCATATAACAGCTATTATGTTATCAATCTTACCTTTTTTCTTTTTTTCATATTTTTTATTGATTCTTATTAACTTTACTGCAATTGCTTATTACATAGTTAAACAAAGAGAATATATCTTTGAAAACTCAAAACTTGATGAAGAAATTCAATTTGAGTCAAAACTAAAATTTACAAAATTAGTATTTATTATGGCTACGAATATGATAGCAATCATTCTTACATTAGGTCTTGCAATTCCATGGGCTAAAATTAGATATACAAGATATATGCTAAGTAATACTTACATAAAGGCAGATAATCCTAAAGAGTATATAAGTACTACTCAAAAACAATCAGCTATTGGAGAAGAGATTGGTGATGTATTTGATGTGGATGTTGCAGCATTTTAATGATTGAAGGAATTTTATATAAACAAAATAGTACAACAAATCAAAAAGTTGTACTTATTTTGGAAGAAACAAACTTTTTAATTAAAGCAAATGAAGAAGTTAACTTTGAGGGTTTAGTTTCTGAACTTATTATCTCTAATAGATTAGGAAATACAAAAAGAGTTATTACTCTTAAAAATGGAGATTCATTTTCAACTTTTGAAAATGACTTCATAGATGAACACCTATTAAAAAAAAGAAATCTTTTATATAAATTCGAAAAAAATATCCTATTAGTACTTGTATCTATAATTATTACTGCTTTGTTTACATTTTCTATATTTAAATGGGGGATTCCTATTGTAAGCGAGAAAATAGCACATATTATTCCTCATGAGGCAAATGAACTTATATCTAATGAATCAATAGAGTTTTTAGATAAGCATATATTTACAAAAACCAAACTTTCAAAAGAAACACAAAAAAAAATACTAACTAACTTTAATAAAAAAATTTTACCTTTAATTCAAAATGAGGAAAATATAAAATATAAAATCATTTTTAGAAACTGGAAAATTAAAGATAAATCTATTGCAAATGCTTTTGCTCTTCCTAATGGTAATATTATTTTAACTGATGAATTTATAAAGTTAAGTTCAAATCAGAATGAAATAGATTCTGTGATTCTTCATGAAGTGGGACATGTATACTTTAAACATGGAATGCAAAGATTAACACAAAGTACATTTACTGCACTTATTACTATGTATATAACTGGTGATTTAAGTTCTTTTGCACAAATAGGTGTTGGATTTGGCTCTTTATTTATATCAAGTAATTATTCAAGAAATCATGAATTACAAGCGGATTTATACTCTTTTGAAAAAATGATTGAAGCAAAAATTGATCCTATTCATTTTGCTAATATTATGGAAAAGCTAAGTACTGAAGAAATTAAAGATAGTAATACTATTAAATATTTATCTTCTCATCCACAATCACAAGATAGAGTATTCAAAGCTAAATATTACAGTAACTGCTTTAATCAAAAAATAGAGTGTAAAGAAATATAAAAGTAAATTTCTTTACACCCTTACAACTCCACCACACTCTCAAACATCTCTTTTATCTCCATTTCATGAGATATCAAAAATATCTGTCTGTATTGTTCTTTGATTGTATGGAAGGCTTCTAGGATTTCCATTCTTCTTGCTTCATCTTGACTACCAAATACTTCATCAAAAGCTAAGAATCCTATACTACTTGCACCACTTAATTCTGTTAGTGTTTTTGATATTGCAATTCGAAGTACTAAGTTTGCTAAGTCTACTTCTCCTCCTGAGAATCTCTCGATAGGATATTTATTACCTTCATCATAAATAAAGAAATCAAAGTCATTTGATACTTCGATATGTTGGTATTTTCCTTTTGTGATTTGAGAGTACATACTAGAAGCAAAACTAGAGATTCTTGGTGCTACCTTAGCATTTAGTTTTGTTTTGAAGTTTGCTAGACTTATTTTGATTTTTTCATAGTCTATTAGGTCATCTTTTTTATTTTGGACTTTTGCTAATTGAACGGCGTTGTTATCTAAGCTTTGCTGTATAGTTTTGATTTGCCCTTGTATAGTTGCTATTTGTACTTTTATATCATTTAATTGAGAAGTTTTTTGCTCTTTATCTTTAAGTACCTCATCAAATTCTTTTTCTTTTCTTTGATGTTTTACCTCATCATAATCTACAGTTTTATATTCTATTTCTTTTTCATTAAACTGTACATTTAGATTCTCTATATTTTTATCTACTTCTTGGATTTGCTCTTTTATACTATCAAGTCTTTTAAGCATAGTCTCTAAACTAAGTACATACTCATACTTAGTCTTTAGCTCTTTTTGTTGCTCTAAAAGTGTATCATGGTATTTTTCATCATATTCATAATGCTCTAGTTTAAAAAGCTCTTCTTTATTTTTAAGCCCTTGAGCTTTTACTTTCTCAAAATGCTCTTCTTCTTTTACTAAGTCTCGCTTCTTACTCTCCATCACATTTATAGTCTTAGATATTTCAAAATGCTTTTTGTTTATACCTACAGCTTTTGTCTCTATCTCTTTTTTCTCAAAAGTAGTTTCGCTTAGACTTTTTTTAGCTGTATCTATTTTATCTCTTTGAGTATTGTTTACTATACACTCTAGTGAAGACAGTACATTATCATATTCATCTAAAAGTGGTCTTGTACAAGTAGGACAGTTTGATTCACTTCCTAGATTTTTAATATTTGCAATTTTAGTATTTACATCATCTATTAGTTTTTGCTCACCTGATATAAAACCTGATAGTTCTTTCTCTTTTTGTATAGTCTTATTTAGTACTTCTTGTAAAGTAGCTATCTCTTTTTCTAGCTCTTCTTGTTTCTTTGTAAACTCTTTATACTGAGATGTTTCATTCTCTAGTCTTAGTTTTGTATCTTTTGATTTTGTATATTGTTCTCTTAAGTTCTCTTGCTCTTTTACTAGGGCTTGTTTTCTTATATAGTACTCTCTTAACTTATCTTGCTCTTTTATACTATCATGTAAGTTTATATACTCAGATTTTATAGACTCCAGTCCTCTAAGCTCTTTTTGTTTAAGCTCTAAGTTTCCAAGTTCTCCTAGTAGTTTCTCTTTGTTTTGTATATGTGAGTTTATACTATTTTTTAGAAGCTCACACTTTGCATATAGGTTTTGTTTATGCTCTTTTGTTTTAGTATATACTTCTAGGTCTTTTCGTATAGCTACTTCATTTAGTTTTATTTCATCTAATAGCTTAGCTTTTACTTCCACATCTTTTTTTAGTACTTCTTCATTTTGGCTATATTGTTTTATAGTCTCTTCTTTACTCTGTACTTCTTCTTTAGCTAATAAAACCTCATCGTAAGCTTGTATTTCTCTTTTTAACTCTCGGCTTTTCTCTATTAGCTCTTTTTCTACAAAGTCTATCTTCTCTAAGCCTAGAAGCTTTCTAATCATCTTCTTTCTATCTTCATTTTTAAGTGAGCTTAGACTAGTAAGTTCTTTTTGTGAAGCAAATAGTGTATGTATAAAAGCATCTTTACTCATATGTGTTAGATTAACTATAGAAGTAGTTACTTCCTTAGCTCCACTAGTTATAAGCTCATCATTTTTTAAAAGCTTAGCATTTGCACTAAGTGCCTTTCCTCTAAACTCTCTACTTACTCTATACTCTATACCTTCAAACTCAAAGTCAAGCTCTACTACAACAGGATCTTTTGTAGTTGCATATGCATTTCGTACTACTTCTTTATAGCCTTTTGTTTTAAGCTCTCCATATAGGGCAAATAGTATTGCTTCAAAGATAGTAGACTTTCCACTTCCATTTTTCCCTATGATTCCTATAAGCCCTTGGGTAAAGTCTATAGTATAGTAAGTATACTTTTTAAAGTTTTCTAGTTTTAGTTTACATAGTATCATTGTTAACCTCTTCGTATTTAGAGAATAACTCTTGTACTTTTAGTTTTAATCTATTGTTTTCATTCTCATCTAAAACATCTTCTTTTATATGCTCTAGAAAATAGTCTTCTAGAGAAACTGCTTCTATTTCTTCTAGATTTATGCCATTTGTATCTTTTTTAAACTCCCTTTTAATACTAACACTCATAGCATTTGGGAATAATTCTTTAATATCTTTGTTTTGTATATCTATAGATTGTAAGGCAGTTAAGTTCATAAGCTTCACTTCTACTATTGCATTATCAACATCACTTCTATCTATTAGAGCTATTTGTTCTTCATAATCTTCACAGTCTATTTGTTTTTGTATTATAGGTCTTATAGCTATTTCTTTATACTCTATATCTAGCTTATCTTCTAAAGTAGCTAAGACAAAACCTTTTGAGTTTCGCTTATCATTTAGACTAGTTCTCTCAGTACTACCTGAATAGTATACGTTTTCATGTTTTCCTACAGAGCCAAAGCCATGCCAATGTCCTAAAGCTACATAATCCATCTTTTCAAAGATATACTCTTTATCAGTTGGATATACCCACTCTCCAAACTCTTGCATAAGATACCAAGCACCTACACTACAGTGTAACATCATGATATTTTTCTTAGTCTCTACTATATTGCTCTCGCATAGTTCTATTTGGCTATTTGCAATAGTATCATCGTTCATATGTGGAAGTGTATGAAATACTATATCTTCAAACTCTATTTTCTTATACTCTTGATTATAAGATACATAGATATTTTCATAGTTTTCAAATATCTTTAGAATAGGACTAGATAGGTTTGTTCTTGGAGTTGAGTGATTACCAGCAATTAGTACAAAAGGAATATTAAGTTCATTTATCTCTTTTATCTTCTCTAATGCAAAAGTAATAGCTCTATTACTAGGACTTGCTCTGTGGAACAAATCTCCCGTATGGATTATATACTCTGGTTTGATAGTTTTGATTTGTTGAACTACTTGATTAAAAGCATCATAAAAATCAGCTTCTCTTTGGTTTACGTTGTTTTCATCTAAGATATCTAAGTCGTTGTATCCAAGATGGGTATCTGAAAAGTGTAGTATTTTCAATATAAGTCCTAATATAAGGTTTTTAGTATTATAGAGTATATACTGTTTATATTAGTTTATACTCTATAGGAAGCTCAATTGTTATGTCTTTTTGAACTTTAGGAAATTTAAAAGAGGCTTTTTGTATAGCTCTTATAGTGGCTTTATTGAATAACTTATGCCCTTTTAGCAGGACTATATCTACAATATCACCATTTTTTAGTAGTTTAAATCGCACTTTTACTATATCTTGGATTCCAAATTTTTTCGCGCGCTTTGGGTACTTGATATATTTCTGAATTTGTTTTCTTATTAGGAGTAAGTTTTTTGCTAAGTATACTTTTTGGATATTTGGTTTTACTGCTTTTTTTGTAGGTATTACCTTAGTTACTTTTACATTGTTTGCTTTTATAGCTTTTTGAGGTTTTTTAAGCACTTGTTTTATCCCACTTACTTTTGCTTTTTTAACCTTCTTTTTGACTACTTTTCTTTTAGGTCTTTTTTTTACTGGTTTTCTTACTAACTTCTTTACTATTTTCTTTTTAGGCTTAGGTTTTATTACCTCCTTAGTAGTTTCTACTACTTTTTTAACTTCTTGTTTTACTAGCTCTATATGCTTTAAAGATATTACCTTTGGTTTTGCTTCACTCTTTAGGACAAAACTATTTGAAGTAATATATATAAAAAACACATATCCAACAATACTATAAACTAAAGCAGTTGTTATAAAAGAAGTAAAATAGCGATTCATTTTTTTGTCACTATTGATATATTTGAAAACTGTTGATCTTTTAATAGGTCTAAGATAGATACAAATACTTCAAATTGAGCTTTTTTATCACAGTTGATTTGAATAGCTCTTGTATTTTCTAGTTTTTGTATACTTGTTTTTATATTTACTATATCACTTTTCTTATCATCAAAATATATCTCTCCTGAGCTTTTAATACTTATGATTATCTCTTTTTTAGCTTTTAAATTATCAGCACTAGACGCTTGTGGTAAAGATATAGGTATTAATCCTTTTGAGATAAATGTTGAGGTTAAAAGCACTATTGTTAAAAGTACTAATAACACATCAATAAAAGGAATTACATTTATGCTATCAAATTTCTTGAGCTTCATAATCACTTTCCAATACTTCAGCATATCTTCCCAAAATATTATAAAATATCTGAGATATAATAGCTACTACTAAACCTACAGCAGTTGCTTTTAAAGCAAGTGCAAGAGAACTCATAATCTGTCCTGCTTCTATTTGCCCAACACTCATTGTCATAAATGTAAGCATAATAGCCATTACAGTACCTAATAAGCCAATATAAGGAGAATTTGATGCTATGGTACCTATTATAGTCAAATGCCTTGTAAGGGCTATTTCTAAAGCTTTTTTATTTTTATACTCTAATACTTTGATTTTCCTATAAAAAAATACTCTTTCAATAAAAAACCAAAGTGATAAAAAACTCATAAACCCAAGTAAAGCTATTACTCCATAATCTACAAGTTGTTTTAATACCTCAACGTCCATTAGTTTATTCTCCTTTTAAAATTTACTTTTTTCTTTTTATACCATCTAATAGTTCCTGTTACTAATAACACCAATAATAAAACAGAAGCTATATCATTTACAAATACCCACCATGTAGAGAAGAACTTACCATCATGTAAACTCAACATAATGCTGTACAAAGTACTTTTATTAGAAAGAGGAAGAGATACATTTGTTTTTCTTGCTGAGAAATAGACTATTTCTTCATTTATAATATTTACATCTTTATACATATGAGGTGTATTTTTAGCTATTTGGTATTTAGAGTTTTCAAGTATTCTATTATCACTACCCATACCACTTACAAAAAGTTTTTCATCTATTCTTTTTAAGACATATGTAAAACCTTTATTCTCTAATTTCCAGTTTTTCATATCAGTACTTTGATAAATACCATATCGATTTCCAATTCTTATACCATCTTCATATAAGTCCACAGACCAAATATCTGCTCTTAGTGTTTTATAAACAGGAGGTAAGTAATCATTTGAGACAATTGTGTTCTTTAAAAAGGGTCTAAAAAACTTTCCATGATCTAAGAAAATCCCAGTAATAAGCAATAGTATCAAAGGTATTAAAGCAAATAGAAATAATGAATTTATATGTAGTTTTAAAACTGTTTTTAGTTTTTTATTAGCATTTACTTCTTTTATTTTCTTAATATATACCCAAATTAAAAAACCAGTAATACATAAAAAAATCAACCATAAAGTAGTAAAGTCATTTATAAATAAAGATATATCTCCATCAAAAAGCCCTCTTCCATAATGTAAATCTCGTACAAATCTAGCTAAGGTAATATCTTCTTTTAATAGCTCTTCTGGAATATTTACTTCTACTTTATTTATTATATTGCCTTTAGTATCTAATAAAATCAGTTCTCTTTTATCAATAGAAGCCAATATCATATTTCCATATAAAGCTATAGCATTTATATATTCATTGGCTAAATATTTTTGAGTCCATACTTTCCCATCTTTTGAAATATAAATACCATTAGAAGTTGCTGCATATAAGATATTGTTTTTCTTATCATGTCTTAAAGATAGAGTTTGAATAGAAAAAGGTTTTTGAAAAAAGCTAGTATTCTTCTCTTTTATAAAAATACCTTCTTTTGAAGCAACAAGAATATTATCTTTGAAAACAGTATAAGACTGAATAAGCCTTTTATTACTATTTTCTAAACTCTTTGGCAATACTTTATTTGGGATTTCTATACTATATAGAAAATCCCAATTTTTATGATTTAGTAAAACACCTGTAATACTTAATATTAAAAGTACTAATACAGATATTAGTCCTGAATATTTATGTATTCTTCGAAGAGATATTTTTTTCATTAAAACTTATACTCTAAACCTACAAATACTTGTCGTGGAGCTGCTGGTGTATACTTTTCTTTTCCATAAGAGTAACTAGCTTTTTGAGCATAGATTTTATCTGTGATATTTGTAACTTTTCCAAATACTCTAAAGTTTTTATTTACTTTATAATCAGCTTTAATATTTCCAATTGTATAACCACTATACTTATGTAAGTTATCATCATCCATATAGTAAGAACCTACAAACTCTACTTCACCCATTAAAGTAATATCTTTTGTAGGAGTTACAAAAACTCTTACATTTCCTTTATGATTTGGTGCACTTGCTAGTTCATTGTCTCCATATTTTGTATCATCTTTATAGTTATGTTTTGAATAAGAGTAAGCAAGTTTTGTTGAGATGAGGTCATTTATATTTTGATTATATGTAAGCTCTACACCCTTATGAACAGATGTTCCTCCATTTTCATAATATCTATCCCCATTTGTATGTGTTCTTCTAGTAATAGTATCTTGAATATCCATATAAAATAATGCAAAATCCACATATGATTTTTCAAATACTTTTTTAAATCCTACTTCATAAGTATTTGTAGTTTCTGGATCTAGTGTATAGCTTGTAGCTCCTGATGTTTTTTGTTGAGAATATAATCTATTTGAAGAAGGAATTCTAAACCCATTTGCATATCTAGCATATACTTGTGCTTTGTCTTCTAAGAAATAAGAAAGTGATAACTTAGGGCTTAAGTGCTTAAACTCATCATCTCTATTCTCTGGTCTATAGTAATTTGAGCTTCCATATTGTCCACTTGAAGTATTATTTGTATAATCAAAAGTGTTAAAGTCATATCTAAGACCTGTGTTTAATTTTAGCTTTTCACTAATATCCCAATTATTTTGAAAGTATGGAGATAAAGATAAATAATCCACATCATAATCATAAATAGTACCCTTACTTACAGCACTTCCAAAGCCACTTGGAACATAATCAAAATCTTGTGTATATTTCTTACTTCCTTGTGTATATTCAACATCTATACCAAAAATGTTTTTTACACTATCTAACTCTTGTGTAGTTTTATGCATAAACCCTAAAGATTTAGTTTTACTATCATTTGAAGGAAGATTTTTTTCCCATGTTGCTGTATATCTATTTTGATTTGCTCTTAAATAAAGAATATTACTTATCTCAAAATCTTCGAAACTATAGTTATCCCATTTTGTACTAACTCTTGCAAAATCAAACTTTCTTCTTAAATCAACTTTATCAAGAGCATCTTTTACATCACCAACACTTGAAGGGTTGTTTTTTAGTTCATCAAGACCTATAATACTTCCAGCTTGTTGTGCATCTGTTTTATTAAAAGAAAAAGATGTATTTAAAAAGTTTTCATCGTTTATTATATATTTATATTTTCCAGAAGCTTCAAATCTATCATATTCAGTATGATCTCTCCATCCTTTGTTTTTTGTATATGAAAAGTCTACTAAATATGAACTATCTTCATCTATAGTATTAGAGTTATTTAAATATATACTAGAAAAGCCATCACTTCCAAAAGTAGTTTTTACCTTTGAAGATAAAACTTTAGTAGGTTCTTTTGATTGAATATTAACAACAGCAGCCACAGCATCAGAACCATATAAAGCAGTACCAGCACCCTTTAGCACTTCGGCACTAGAAGATGACTCAAAATTTGTATATGCTAAGCCATTATGATTATAAAATCCAGAAGATTGAATAGGCACATTATCTTGCAAATATAAAAAATATGGTTGTGTTGATATTGGTGTACGAACAGATAACATATGTCCAACACCTGAAGAAGTTTGAGTCACTAACACCCCTGAAAGTGAGTTCAATAAATCTTTTTGAAAGATTACTTGGTCTAATTCAGTCTCTTTTTTATCTTTCTTTTCAATTTTTAAAGCCTGTTCAACTTGAGCTTCATTATCCCTTGAAGCTGTTACAGTAAAAGAGTCTAGACTTACTACATTTTCTTGAGCCAGTGCATTTATAGTAACTAAAGAAAGTAGAGATTTAATAAGTATTTTTTTATTCATTATATATTTCCCTTAAATAATTTAAGGGATTATAAGAAGGCTGTGTTAACTTTCTATTAATTAATTGTTAATTTTTTGTTAAGTTTTGAAGAGAGTCTAAAGTAGTTAAAAATTAACTACTTTAGTTTATAAATTTATTTTTTTTGAATACTTGCGAAGTTTTTATATGTTTTTGATACTACTACTTTTTCACCTTCAACAAATGAAGATTCATCAACGCTAGGGTCGATTTCCCAGTATGTACCTTTATAAAATACTTTTGAGTTTTTAATTTCACCAATTCCACTTTCATCAAGAAAGTTATCAGTAATATCCTCTTTTGAATCTAGGAACTTCTTTAAAAACCTTTTTCTTAGTAAGATTATAAATAATAATGAAAGCATAGAAGCTACTGCTAACTGCCATACTCCATCTGAAAATTCATAAAACATACTAAAAATAGCAGTTAATACAAACCCTAATCCAAACCAAATAAGAATAAACGAAGCAATAACTGCTTCAAGACCAATAAGTACAATCCCTATGCCTAATAAGATATAGGGATTAATAACCTCAAGTAGCATTGTTGTTTGCACTTCCATTACTTACTCCTTTAAAGAAAGCATCTCCTAAAACACTAGTACTTCCAATCATCTGAGTTACATCATATGGTAAAATCATTTTATCTTTTGATGGAGACTCAGCTAAAGCTTTAAATGCTGCAACTCTATCTTTTGCAAGTAAGAATTCTGCTGCTGTTTTATTTTCAGCCATTGATTCGTTGATTAGAACCATTGCTTGTTTTTGACCAGCTGCGATTTGTTCTTGCTCATATCTTTTTGCATCTGCCATTCTTTCAATTGCTTCTGCTTTTAAAACTTCTTCTTGTTTAAATGCTTCTGCACTTCTAATAACAGCTTCTTTATCAGCTCTTGCTTTTGTTTCAATAGCTCTTTTTTCTCTCTCTGCTTCCATTTGCATATTCATAGCTCTCTCAATTTCAGCAGGAACAGAAATATCAGAAATCTCAACACGAGTAACTTTTATACCCCAGTTAGCAGCTGCAGTTCCAAGTTCACTTTGAAGTTTTGCATTTAATGATTCTCTATTTGATAAAGTATCATCTAAATCCATTCCACCAATTTCAGATCTTAAAGTAGTCATTGCAAGATTTGCAATAGCATTTTTAAAATCAACTACATTATAAGTAGCTTCTTTAGCATCATCAACTTTACAAAACACAATTCCATCAATAGAGATATTTACATTATCTCTTGTAATAACAGATTGCTTTTCAATATCAACTAACTGCTCTCTTGAAGTAAGTTTTGCTCTAATAGAATCAACTACAGGAATAATTACATGAAATCCTCCATGTAAAATTTTATTAAATTTACCTAGTCTTTCAACAACATACAAATCTGATTGAGGAACAATTCTTACACCCTTTGAAATTATAATCAATACAAATACGATTATGGCCAAGGGAAATATTAGAGTTTCATCCATGAGAATCCTTTAAATAATTTTGTATATATAATATAATAATTTATTTGAAAGTAAGATTAAGGCATGATAGAGATTATCATTATTGTTTATGTAGTATATTTTTTAGATCTAAGCTAAATTTATTTCCTTCATCAAGAGCGTCTATTTTTATTACTATTTTATTTTTATCACAAAACTCTTTTACCATAGAAAGCCCTAAGCCAAAGCCATCTTTTGAAGAATCTTCTTGAAAATATTTTTCAAAGATTATAAATAGATTTTTTGTATCTATTTTTTCACCTTTATTATATATACTAATTGTATTATCTGTATAAGATATAGTAACTTGTGGATTTTCACTACTATTATACTTTAAAGCATTTGAGATTAGATTATCAATAGTCTTCTCAAAACCATTTAAATCAGTAAAAAGCTTTATTTTAGGTACTTGTGAGTCTATTTTTGTATCTTTCTTAATATCATCAAACTTATCAATTGAAGCATTTATTATATCATCTAAGTAAAATTCTTGAGAATCTATCTTATCTATCTCTTTTTTGATATTATATTCCATAGTTTCATATAGTTTTAGAAGATTATTACTAGCTTGTTTGATTCTTTTTAGTCTTTTTAAACTCTTCTCATCATCAATATTTTTCTCTAAAAGTTGTATATTCATGTTGATTGTTGATACTGGAATATTAAGTTCATGGATAGTTTCTTTTACACTTTTTTGAAGTCTTTCATCACTTTTAAAAAGTGGTTTTAAAATACTTCTACTTAAAATCAAAAAAAGTGCTAATCCAAAAATAATCAAAGGAACTACTACAAAAATAAAGTTTTCTTGGTTTAATCCAAATAGTGAAATAAATACATAATTCATATATAAAGTTACTACTAAAGTGATTGTAAATATCACAGAAATAGAGATTAAAAAATCCCTTTGTTTAGAATTCAATTTTGTATCCTACACCTTTTATATTTGATAAGGAATCTTTACCTAGTAATTTTTTTACACTATTTATATAAACTCTTATTGAGCCTTCACTGTATTCATCAGAAGCAGTCCATAGTTTTGAGATTATCATATCTTTTGTAACAATCTCACCTCTATGTTCAATAAACAACTCTAATAGCTCTGAGACTTTAATAGGAAGATTTAAATCCTCTTCTTTTTCATATACTCTTTTTGTAAGTGGATTGAAAGTAAGGTTTGAACCTAAATCTATTACATCAAACTGTTTGTTGTTTCTTTTAAGTAGTGCTTTTATTCTAAGGCTTAGCTCATCTAAATCTACAGGTTTTCTTAAATAGTCATCACAACCTCTTAAAAAACCATCATGTAAAGTATCTTTGTCTTTGTAAGAAGTTAAGAAAATAGAAGGTGTTGTATCCCCTGCTTTTCTTAACTGTTCTAGTAGGTCTAAGCCATTTATTTTAGGGACATTTATATCAAAGATATATAAGTCATAGTTTTTATCAAAATTCAAATCTAAACATTGTTCACCATCATAAGCTAAATCAACATCAAAACCTTCATCTTCTAAGAAGTCTTCAAGTGTGCTTGCGAAAAGTTCATCATCTTCTAAAACTAATATCTTATGCAAATAATTTCCTTAAAGTGTAAGTATGATTTTTAACTATAGTATATTTTTCTATAGTTAAAAAATCGTTAATTTATTAATAAATTATTTAAAATCTTTGAAGTTTTGCCTTAATGCCTCATAAGCTATGATTGAAACAGAGTTAGCAATATTTAAACTTCTTGCTTCATTTGTCATAGGAATAGTAATACAAGACTCTTCTCTTTTGTCTAATACTGATTGAGGAAGTCCCGCATCTTCACGTCCAAAGTAGAAGAAATCTCCTGTTTTAAACTCAGCATCAAAATAGTTTTGAGTTGTTTTAGTAGTTGCAAAAAAGTGTCTATCTGAGAATGGATTTTTTTCCCAAAATTCTTCTATATTTTCATACTCTCTAACATCAAGTTCATACCAATAATCAAGCCCTGCTCGTCTTACTTCTTTTTCAGTAATATCACCAAACCCATAAGGTTTAATAAGATGTAAAGTACAATTCATAGCAAATGCTAATCTTCCAATTGTTCCTACATTTCCTGGCATTCGGGGTTCCAATAATACTAAATTGAACATTATATATTTTCCTTATTAAATTGCATCTGATCTTAATAATTTTAAGATTTCTTCAAATGTTTTCTTTTCTTTTGTTAAAGGCTCACCCTTTAAATTAATTGCAGTACATGAACCTCCACTATAATAAGAGTGTTCTCCATCATATACTTTACTTACACTATCATCACAAACAATAGCTTTATTTTTATGAAATCTTGTTCCATAAAAATAAGGAGTTTCTAAAACAACTTCTAAATTTTTATTCATATAAGCTACATTTTTATTTACTGTAGTTCTAGCTATATCATTTTCATTAAAGTATTCACAGCCATTATCAAAATAGTAAGTTTGTTTTATTTGTCCATTTTTATGTATATAAAAAACTTCTGAGTTGTTTGTTGTATATATACAAGATAAACTATCTTTATCAAAAAACATGTTTTTAATATGTTTATCTTTTATTTGGATATTTTCATTTTTATCTACTTTTATACAGTCTTTAAAAAGTAGATATTCCCCATCATCTTTCAGACTTGAATATCTACATTCGCTCCAAGCAAATAAACTTGAAGCTAGAAATGTAATAGATAAAAATATTTTTTTCATTAAAGAATTACTGTTTTATTTCCATGCACAAATACTTTATCATCAAGTAAAAGTTGGAATGCAGTTGAAAGTACGATTTTTTCTACGTTTCTTCCTGCTTTTCTCATCTCTTGCCAAGAATAAGAGTGATCAACTCTTACAACATCTTGAGAGATAATTGGCCCTTCATCTAAATCATCAGTAACATAATGAGCAGTGGCACCAATAATCTTAACACCTCTTTCGTGTGCTTGTTTATATGGATTTGCTCCAATAAATGCTGGTAAGAATGAATGGTGAATATTTAACACTTTTTTAGGGAAAGCTTTTACAAATTTAGGAGTTAAGATTCTCATATATTTTGCAAGAACTAATAATTCTGGTTCATATTCGTTGATTTTAGCAATCATTAAATCTTCATGGTCTTCTCTACTTAAGCCATCTGCACTAATACAAGTAAATGGAATCCCAAACTTCTCAACTAAATCCCTTAAGTCTTCGTGGTTTGCTACAACTGCTTTAATATTTGCATTTAACTCACCATCAATATATCTTATAAGTAAATCACCTAAAACATGTGTTTCTTTAGTTGCTAAGATAACTACATCTTTTTTAGCTTTTTTGTTAAGTCTAATTTCTGCGTTTTGAGGTAAAACTTCTTTTAGCTCTTTTAATAAAATATTTCTTGAGATTTTCCCTGAGATGATTGTTCTCATAAAGAATTTGTTAGTTTCTGAATCTACATATTCAGCATTTTGTTCTATATTTAAGTTGTTTGCAAAAAGGACTTTTGAGATGTTATAAACAAGCCCTTTTGCATCTTCAGTATCAATTAAAAGTGTATACTCTTCCATTATCGTCCTATATTATTCTCGTTTAAAATTTTAACGAGAATAATACCATTTTATTGATTAATAGATAATGATTTTTATACCATTAAAGATAGTTTTTCTCTATATGCCTCTAAATTAAATTCTTTAATTCTAGCAACACCAGTTTCATAAGCTGCATTTGCAACTGCTGCACTTACTTCAACCATAAGTCTTTTGTCAAATGGAACTGGAATAATATACTCTTTCCCATAAGATAAATCACCAAATTCAACTTTTAATTCAGCATATAATGGCTCTTTTGCTAAATTAGCAATTGCTTTTGCTGCTGCCATTTTCATAGTCATATTGATTTTTCTAGTTTGTACGTCTAACGCACCTCTAAAAATAAAAGGGAAACCTAATACATTATTTACTTGGTTAGGGAAATCAGATCTTCCAGTACCAATAATAGCTTTTGGTTTTACTTCTCTTACTTCTTCTGGGAATAATTCAGGAGTAGGATTTGCTAAAGTAAATACGATTGGCTCTTCTGCCATAAGTGCAACATGCTCTTTTGTAAAAGTTCCTGGTCTTGATAAGCCTAAAACCATATCAGCATCTGTAAATGCTTCTTCCATAGTCAAAGCTTCATCAATCATGAAATCTTTTTTGTATTTATTTAAGTTGTCTCTTCCAGAGTGAATAACACCTTTAGAATCACACATGATTAAGTTTTTTACACCTAATTCTTTGTACATAGTTGAACAAGAAATAGCAGATGCTCCAGCACCTACAACAACTACTTTCATATCTTCTACGTTTTTGTTCATCATTTCAGCTGCATTCATAAGTGCAGCTGTTGTAATAATAGCCGTACCATGTTGGTCATCATGCATAACTGGGATATTTAATTCATCGATTAATCTTCTCTCGATTTCAAAACACTCAGGTGCTTTAATATCTTCTAAGTTAATCCCACCAAATGTAGGTGAAATAGCTTTTACAACTTCACAAAATTTATCAATATCAGTCTCATCAACTTCAATATCAAAAGAATCAACTGCGGCGAATTTTTTGAATAATACAGCTTTTCCTTCCATAACAGGTTTTGAGGCAAGTGCTCCAATGTCACCAAGTCCTAGAACTGCTGTTCCATTTGAAATAACGGCTACAAGATTTCTTTTTGATGTATATTCGTATGCTAACTCTGGATCTTCTTTGATTTCTTCACAAGGAAATGCCACTCCTGGAGAATATGCTAACGATAAATCTCTTTGAGATTCTAGTCTTGTAGTTGTTGCAATTGCAACTTTTCCTGGGTTTGGAACTTTGTGATAATCTAATGCTTCATTTTTTGTTACTTTAGTACTCATTTATAATCCTTTAATATTCTGCTTTTATTAAAATGTGGCAGAATGGTAACAGAAAGATACTTAAAGAAGATAAATTATACAACTAATTTGATAACCAAGATTGCTTTAAGGTTAAAGTTAAAATCTTTATCTAAAATTTAGATAATAACAAAATTCTTTATAAAAAACTAAATTTTACTTTAAGGTTTAATCTTTTGAGAGAGTGCCATACACGGGGATGTATGGACTTTTTGAGTGCTTGTAAAAATAAATTTCATACATAAATCATACATATTAATTTACCTTAAGTTCAGAATATTAATATTTATTTTTAATCTATATTTAATAATTACTTCTTTAATTGTATAATTCCTGCAAAACGCCCAGTCTTTGGGTCTTTTCGGTAGGAGTAATGTACCTTACTTGAACATTTTGTACAAATTTTGGAAATTTCTAAATTTTTTATTCCATTATGCTCTAAAATTGATTTATTTATACCTTGTAAATCAATATTTCTACCAAAAACATACTCTTTTCCAAAGGATTTTTCTACTATTTTTACTAAATCATCCCCTACTTCATAACAACATTTTTGTATACTTGGGCCTAAAATAGCACTAATATTTTCACTCTTACAATTGAACTGTTTTGACATAATATCAAGAGCAACTTGTACTATTTTTTGAAAAGTCGAGTTTCTTCCTGCATGTAAAGCAGCAATAACACCCTCCTTTTTATCATGTAATAAAATAGGAATACAATCAGCAACCATAACCATAAGAGGAAGGTCAATTTCATTTGTGATTAAACCATCACAGTTGTCTATTAATTTTGGGGAATCTTTTGTTACTACTTCCACATGATTTCCATGAACTTGGTTCATATATACTAAGTCT
>Ga0193952_1000379_pt1 | contig 18984 bp, 15 predicted proteins | sample BB_3_MG_FD_140368 | JGI IMG/M metagenome (GOLD analysis project Ga0193952, IMG submission 140368) | Microbial mat bacterial communities from the Broadkill River, Lewes, Delaware, United States - BB_3_MG | ecosystem: Environmental > Aquatic > Freshwater > River > Microbial mats | place: USA... | reverse complement strand
CTTTTACAGCAGCAGCAGATATAACAGCTCCTACAGTAACTACTTTTACCCCTGCAGATAATAGTACGGCATTAGTAGTAGATGGAGATATCAGTGCTCTTTTTGATGAAAATATCCAAAAAGGTACAGGAGATATTGTCTTAAAAAAATATTCAGATGAGAGTGAGATAGAAGTATTTAATATAGAGATAAGTACACAAATCACTGTATCAGGAGCAACACTTACTATAAATCCTACAAATAACTTGGAGTTTAATACAAAGTATTATATAGAGATAGCTGCTACTGCTATAAAAGATACAGCAACAGCCGAAAATACTTACTTAGGGATAAGTGGAAAAGATACTTGGGACTTTACAAGCTATGCTAAACTCTCTTTAACAAACTTAGAATCTACAAATATAGCCTATACAGAAAGTGATAATGCTACAGCTATCACAGCACTCTTAGAGGTGGTCAATCCAAGTACAGAAGATATCTCAGGTGCTACTGTGACTATTAGCAGTGGTTTTGTAAGTAGTGAAGATGTTTTGGGTTTTGTTACCCAAAATGGGATAACAGGGAGTTTTAATAGTACTACAGGAGTATTAACTCTCACTGGTACAACGACTATAGCAAATTATCAAACAGCTCTACGAACTATCACTTATGATAATACAAATGATTCAGATCCTAGTACTACAAATAGAGTACTTGATATAGTAGTGACAGATAGCGTAGCAACTTCTGTAGCAGTTCAAAGAACTATCGCTCTTACAGCAGTAGATAATACACCTGATGCTTTTACTTTCACAGCACTTACAAATCAGCTCCAAAGTACAGCCCTAGAATCAGATACAGTAACAATAGCTGGGATAGAAAATGGTACAGCTATCTCTGTAGCAAATGGAGAGTACAAAATAGGAACAGGAGCATACACCACAACAGCAGGTACGATTAATGATAATGAAACAATTACATTACGCCAAACCTCTTCCGCAGGATACTCCACAAAAACAACTACAAATATCACAATAGGAGATACAACAATAGCCTTTGATGTGACTACAAAAGCAGCTCCAAGCACAGGTGGCGGAGGTGGAGTTACTCCTCCTGTAGTAGTAACTCCACCAGTAATAGAGCCTGAAGTACCTGAAACACCAGTGGTTGAAGAACCTGAGCCAGAACCTGAAACACCTATAGTTGTAGAACCAGAACCAACTGAACCTGAAACCCCTATAGATACTTCTATCATTATCACAGATGATGGTATATTTGATGAAGATCCTACGAGTGATGATATGGATTTGGTTATTGTGAATATTGTAACAGGTGAAGAGAATACAGAAGCTATTAATATTACAGATACTGGAATAACCTTAGAGAGTGTAACAGCTACAGAGACTGGATATAATGTAGAACTCAAAAATAGTGAGGGAGAAACAACTACCCAAACTATTAGCTTTACAGATGCAGATACTGTTGTAAAAACAGTTACGGATCAAGGGGAAGAGTTACAAAAAACACAAACAATAGGTGATACAACAGTTTCTACAAAAGTAGAGATAAATAATAATGGTACATCAGCTGTTACATTTGTTTCTAAAAATGCAACTACTACTAAAAAAGCAGCTATCGTAACTATGAAACCAAATGTAACTATTAATAGTAATGAAGATGGTTCTATAGATATTGAATATAGTACAGAGAGTACTGAAGTACAAGCCCAAATATCTTCTACAGGGTCAACAATCCATAGTGTAAAAACAAAAGATGCTAATGGAGAGGATGTAGAAACACAAGCAACATCACAATATGATGGGACAATAGTTTCTCTACTAGAAGATGGAACAGTACAAACAAAAGTAAATGAAGAGAATGAAGATGGAACTCAAACATTAATATCTGTATCGAGTACAATAGATGGGAAAGCGACACATTTTCTTAAAATCACAAAAGATGGTGTTGCAACAATATCTAAAACTACTTCAGAGATAGCAGGTGCAACAACAACCATAACAGAAGAGGGACAAGTAGCAACACAAGCCTCAAATGCAAGCAATAAAGGTACAGTAATTACCAATAAAGATGGTACAAATACAGTAGTGCTTGAAACAGAAAATCAACAATTACTTCCAACATTGGGAGAAGGAGAAAGCTTTGAAGCTGGAACAACTGCAATTATAGAAGAGATAGATGGAGAGTTACAAATAACAACTCAATCACCATTAACCCAACAGCTAAAGTTTTAAAAAAGGAATAATATGCGAAATATACTAAAAATAACAATCATAACTCTTTTTATCACAATCTTTATAGGTTGTGGTGGTGGTGGAGGTGGAAGTAGTTCAAATGATACAACTGATACAACAGAAACAAATAGTACAACTGAAAACACCCAAATAATCGTTACACTTCAAAATTGTGAAGTGTATACAGATGTAGAGACAAATGATCTAGTGATACACGATGAGACAAATACAACAATACAAACAGTATTGAATACAGATGGAACAAAAAAGATATGTGTCTTGACAGGGGCGGCTCATATTTTGAGAGATTAGGAAAGGGGAGTGATATTTCGGGGAAGTCCCAAATTTTCTCTTTATCTCTGTGTCCTCTGGTATTTTTTATTTTACCAGATTGACACGAATTTTTTAATACTAACAGAAGTATGTCATAAAGATGTCAGATGTAGTTTTTTATTGATAGTTGTGTATAATTAGATTATGATGAAAATAACCGATCAGAATCTGATCAAAATTTTAAATACTTTAATCAAACATAAGGCTATTCCTATACTTGTAGGTGGTTGTGTGCGAGATAGTTTTTTGGATATTGTTGTAAAAGATTATGATATAGAGGTATATGGTCTTGATACTCTTGAAGAATTAGAAAAAATACTAAAAAATTTTGGTAGTGTTAATCTTGTAGGAAAAAATTTTGGAATACTCAAACTTACTACGGCTACAATGGAGTATGATTTTTCTTTTCCTAGACTTGAAAATAAAATGGCACAAGGACATAAAGGTTTTGATGTTCAAATAAATGGTTCTTTGAAGTTTACAGAAGCTGCTAAAAGAAGAGACTTTACAATCAATGCAATAGGATATGATTATCATAAAAAAGTCTATTTGGATCCTTTTGATGGTATAAAAGATATTGGTAAAAATCTTTTAAAACATATTGATGATGATACATTTATTGAAGATCCTTTGAGAGTATATCGTGCAATTCAATTTTCGGCAAGATTCAATTTTCGACTCGATATTAAAACTTTTCAATTATGTATGAATATAATACAACAAGAGGAATTTAGAATGCTTTCAAAAGAACGAATTTTGGAAGAATATAAAAAACTTTTTTTAAAATCCCAAAAACCTTCTATAGGATTGGCATTGTTAAATACATTTAGAATTCAAGAATTTTCACCTCTTATGATGAACAGAATTGATCTCATCGTTTGTAAAAATACTGATGATAAAACAAAACTTTTTTTTATTTTTTTATTGCTTGAAAAATTGTGTTCTGAACTCATTGATGATAAAAAACTTTTAAAAAATATACAAAGTTTCAAAAGTTTTCGTGTACCTTTCTGTTTTAAGGATAAAATCAAAAAAAGTGACCCTTTTATAGAGCAACTATTTTTAAAAAATCAGATCAAAAATAGTATGCCAAAACCTTTGTTTATGGGAAAAGATTTAGTCAAAATGGGATATAAACCAAACAAAAAATTTAAATCAATTTTGGATATACTATACAAAATGCAATTAAGTGGGAAAATATGTTGAAACAAAGTGAAAATAATATAGGTAATTTTAATTTGATTGGTACTTTTGTAATTCTTGTATTTGTTGCTTTTATGGTTATTATGTTGAGTGTTAATTCTAAAATAGATCAGTTTGAAAATTTACAAAAAGAGATTAAAAAGAAGTTTTTGGCTGATAAAAAAGAAGACATTAAGTTTAAATTAAATAATGTTAATATTTTGATTCAAAACAAAGATCAAGGTAATATTCAAAAGAATCAACAATTTGTAAAAAACCTCATATCTCAAATCAACCAAAATAACCATTATGTTATCAATATTCAAAATTTATCAAAAGAGATGCCATACTATGAAATATTACAAAAAGAGGGTGAATATTTTCGAAATGATTTTCATAAAGATACTAAAAATCAAAATGGAATCTCTACCATAAAATATTTTGTTTTAAATAAAGAATGGAACTGGGTTATTTCAACACAATTTAATGATGATATTATTAATGCTGAGATAAGTACATGGGAGAAACATCTTGATACACTTATCCGAGATAATATTTATGTTCATATCTCTTTATTATTTTTATTTACAATTTCATTACTTTTAGTGATTTATGTTATTAATAGAATTGCCAACAAGACCATTGGAAAATATAGAAAAAATATTAAAGAGAGAGAAAGAGACTACAAAGGAAAGATCAATACCATTCAAGCGCTTTTAGATGAAGAAAGAGATCGATTTGAAAAACAAACAAAATTGATACAAAAACAATCAAAAATGCTCGCCTTAGGTGAAATGCTTGGGAATTTATGCCATCAATGGAGACAGCCACTCACTCAAATATCTGATACAGCTATAGGAATTAAAGATACAGTTGAAAAAAATCTACTCGCTACAAAAGAAGATATGGAAAAACTCACTCATATTAATAATTCTGCACTTTATCTTTCTCGTACTATTGATGATTTTAGGGTATTTTTAAAAGCGGATTCTTTAAAAATAGATTTTATAGTGAGTGAAATTATTGAAAAAGCTTTGATTATCAATAAAACAATTATTGAAAAAAATAAGATAAAAATAATTCAATATTTAGATGCAGATATTATGATTCACAATTTATCATTTGGATTGTTACAAGCTTTGGTAAATATTATTTATAATGCAAAAGATGTTTTGAAAAAAATTGAAGAAGAAAAAAGATACATTTTTATTACAACAAAGAATTATGAAAATAGAATAGAGATCACACTTACAGATACAGGAAATGGAATATCTGAAGAGATTATCGGAAATATTTTTCAACCCTATTTTACTACAAAACAAAAAACATATGGTACAGGATTAGGTCTGCATATGGCTTATAATATAATAGAACAAAATATGTCTGGTACAATTACGGTATCGAATAAACAAACAACCTACAAACAAAAAAATTATATCGGTGCTTCTTTTGTAATAACACTATTTTTACAAGAAAAATAAAAAGGAAATTTTTAAATGCTATCTAAAGAAAAAATTATTAAGATACGAAAATCAAGTTGGTTTTCAAATCTTACTACAGGAATTATTTTATTTTATGCAATTGCATTGGGATTTAAGACTATACATGAGATAGCAGATCCTTATGGAACACTGTTTTATTCTATTGATATGTTTGTTACTGTCTATTTTTTAGTAGAGATCCTAATAAAATTGTATTCAGAAAAAAATATAAAAGATTTTTTTAAAAGTGGCTGGAATGTTTTTGATTTTATTATTGTAATTATTACTCTTCTCCCTTTAGAAAATTCTTCATTTGCAGCAATTGCAAGATTGATGAGAATATTTAGAGTATTACGACTTTTAAATTCACGACCAGAACTTAAGAAAATAATAGATATGTTAATCGGTGCAATTCCTGCTATTGTGGATATTGTGATATTGATGTTTATTATATTTTATATCTATGCTATTGTTGGAAACTTCTTTTTTGAAGAACTCAAATCAGGACTATGGAAAGATTTCTTGACAGCGATGCTTACACTTTTTAGAGTCTTAACATTTGAAGATTGGACAGATGTGATGTATGAAGCGATGGAGTTATATAGCTGGGCTTGGCTTTATTTTGTAAGTTTTGTTATCATCGCTGCTTTTGTATTTTTTAACCTTTTTGTCGCTGTTATCATAGATGAGATGCAAAAAATAAATAGTGAACAAACAGATGAACAGCTCAGTCGTGAGGAAGATAAGATAGATCTTCTTTTAGAAAAAGTAACTCAACTGCAAGAAGAGATACAAGAGTTGAAGAAGCGGTAAAATATTTTCCTCTCCTATAAACAAGGGAGAGTAGTTCCGAAAGAAAATTTTATAAAAATTATCGCAAAAAAATATAAAGAAATCAAGGAAGACTATCAAATAAATGAACAAAATATTTAACTACATAAAACAAAACAAAGATACAAAACTTTTAATAGTTGCAGATGAAAAACAAGCTATGATTGCACGAGATGTAGCGAGTTATTTGGGACTGAGTCCTTTTGTGTTGAGTGATTTGCGTGCTAATTTTGGAGATGATTTACTCTCTTTTACCGATGAGATAAAAGAGATCACCTCTACTTTAGAGGCTTTTCATCAATATAGAAAACAAAATAAGATTTTGATCTCCCCACTTCGTACTATAACCTATGCACTTCCTAAAAAAGAGTGTTTTGACAATCTTACCATAGAGTTTGCGTCGACTATTAATATAAAAGAGTTCAAAGAAAAGCTCTATAATTGGGGATACTATTTTGTTGATATTGTGACCGAACAAGGTGAGGTTTCTGTGCGTGGAGATATTATAGATATTTTTCCTCCCAATGATGAGTATGGATATAGAGTCAGTTTATTTGATGATGAAGTAGATGGGATACGAAGATTTGATGTAGAAAATCAAAAATCATTTAAAGAGGAGCTGGAAGAGTTTTCTATATCTGCTTCTTTTTTAGCATTTGATGAGCAAAAACTTGCCACTATCAATGAGAAAATAGCACAGTCAAATATCGATGTATTTGAAAAAGATATTCACTCTTTAGGGTTTTGGTTTTTGGATGATGATGCCGAATATTATACTCGAAAATTACAAAGTTGTATCACAAAAGAGGCTTTGGATGAGATAGATGAGGCATATATTTTTGAAGAAAAAAGGATAGCAAAAGAGGAGCTTTTATCTACGACTCCAATTTTGGATGATGCTACTTATAAGCAAATAGATGTGGTGAATGTTGTTGAATTTTTACAATTTCATAAAGAAAAAAAAGTGACTATCATCTCTGCTACAGAGGGGAAAGCTCGAGGCTATGACCTTGATCTTAATGATAAAAATATTACTTTTAAGATTCAACATGAGGTACTGAATCTTATCAGTGATGAAGAGGTGATTATCTCTTTAAATAAGCAAGTAAAAAAGAAACGAAAAAAACGACCAAAAATTGTACTCGATGAGCTTAAAACTAATGATTTTGTGGTGCATGAAATTCATGGTATCGGACAGTTTAAAGGGATAGAACCTGTCACTGTGATGGGGGCAAAAAGAGATTTTGTAATCGTTCAGTATGCTGGGGATGATAGACTTCTTATCCCTGTAGAAAATATTGGTATTATTGATAGATATTTAGCTGATAGTGGGAGTATTGCTACAGTAGATAAACTTGGTAAAGGGAGTTTTGCGAAACTCAAAGGGAAAGTAAAAGAGCGACTCTTTGCAATTGCTAGTGATATAATTGCAATTGCAGCCAAAAGAGAACTCACTAAAGGTATCTATATCGATACTACAAAAGAGGAGATAGCACTACTTCAAGGCAATGCTGGCTTTGAGTATACCAAAGATCAAAATAGAAGCATCAAAGAGTTTTTGGGTGATATGAACTCGGGACTTGTGATGGATAGATTATTGAGTGGTGATGTTGGTTTTGGGAAAACTGAGGTCGCTATGAATGGAATGTTGGCTGTTTTACTCAATGGATTTCAAACTTTATTTATCTGTCCTACGACACTTTTATCTTCGCAACATTTTGAGGGGATTAAAAAAAGACTGGAACCTTTTGGATTTAAAGTGGGTAAACTTGATGGAAGAAGTTCTACAAAAGAGAGAAATGCTCTGAAAAAGTCACTCGAAGAGGGAACGATTGATCTTGTAATTGGGACGCACGCTTTGCTAAATGTAAAGTGTAAAAATCTGGGACTTGTAGTGGTAGATGAGGAGCATAAATTTGGGGTAAAACAAAAAGAGAAACTCAAAGATATACGAAGTGATGTTCATATTTTTTCTATGAGTGCGACACCAATACCACGAACACTCAATCTTGCAATGTCAAAAATAAAGGGAATGAGTTCACTCCTTACCCCTCCTAGTGAAAGACTAGGGGTGAGAAGTTTTGTAAAAGAGTATGATGAGAAGATGATAAAAGAGATTATCTTACGAGAAAAAAGGCGTGGTGGACAGCTTTTTTATATTTATAATAATATTGCGACTATTGAAACAAAGAAAAAAGATCTACTTGAGATTATGCCAAATCTCAAAATAGCGGTGATGCATTCAAAAATCACCATCAAACAAAGTGAAGATACTCTGGAGATGTTTGAAAATGGTGATATAGATATATTACTCGCCACTTCCATTGTAGAATCAGGTCTACATCTTCCAAATGCAAATAGTATGATAATAGATGGGGCGGATAGATTTGGTATAGCGGACTTGCACCAATTACGGGGGCGTGTTGGGCGTGGAAGTAAAGAGGGGTTTTGTTATTTTGTAGTAGAAGATAAAAAGATGATCACAAAAGATGCGATACGAAGACTTTTGGCATTGGAATCTAACTCTTATTTGGGAAGTGGTACGGCTTTGGCTCATCAAGATTTGGAGATACGAGGTGGTGGAAATATCATAGGTGAGGCACAAAGTGGACATATCAAACAAATTGGATATGGATTGTATCTCAAAATGTTAGAAGAAGCAATTGCAATTTTAAGTGGTGAAGTGCAAGAAGAGGAGCAAAATGTAGATATAAAACTAAGTATCACAGCTTTTATATCGAGTGATTATATTAGTGAAGATAGAGTTCGACTCGAAATTTATAGAAGACTGAGTATGTGTACCGCTATCAAAGAGGTATATGAGATACAAGATGAGATGGAGGATAGATTTGGGAAGCTTGATCTGCCTGCAAAACAATTTATAGAGCTAATACTTATCAAAATAAATGCACTCCATAAAAAAATAAAAACGATTAGTAATTATAATATGAATATAACAATAGTATATAATAATGAACAAAAAACAACACTCAAATCACCAAGTCGAGATGATGATGATTTGATCATCACAACACTCAACTATTTAACAAAAAAAGGGAAATAAAATGGAAAACCAATCGCAAGTACAGAACGAAACAGAAAATAGTAATCTTTTGCTTTATATATTAGGAACGGTCGTAATCATTCTGGGATCTTATATAGGATATGTATATGCATCATATAATTTATTGAAAAATGGTGTTTTGGAAAAAAAATATGTTTTGAAAAATGATGTCACATTTGATATGTTAAATTCGTATGAAAAAAGTAGATATGTAGATTTTTATGAGCATACAGATGCTATCAATGCATTAAATAAAAAAATACGAAATCTTGAAAATACTACAACAAAAAGTGATACTAAAAATACTTCTATTAATTCTCAATCGCAAACAGCTTTAATAAATAAATTGAAAAAAGATATAGAAAATCTACAAAATAGTAATAAAATACTCAATGAAAATAAAAATCGTTCTATAATAGATAGGCAAAAAAATATAGCTACTATAAATAAATTGAAAAAAGATATAGAAAAGCTACAAAATAGTAATAAGATACTCAATGAGAATAAAAACCGTTCTACAATAGATAGGCAAAAAAATATAGCTACTATAAATAAATTAAAAAAAGATATAGAAAAGCTACAAAATAGTAATAAGATACTCAATGAAAATAAAAACCATTCTACAATAGATGTTGAAAAACATACAGAGGTAATCAATAGATTAAAGAAAGAAATTACAAAACTACAAACTATTAACAAAGAACACAACACACCAACAGTTGTGGAAGTTGAAAAGATTGTAGAGAAAATTGTAGAGGTTGAAAAACAAGATAAAGAGAATACAAAAAAGATAAATAAGGATTTTACTAAAATATCAAAGAAAAAAGAAAAAATAACTTTTGATACATATACTTGTAATAATATGCTTGGTGGAAGTATTGAGATATCTAATCAATGTAAAAAAGAATTATATAAGTTTTTAGATCAATATAAAAATAGTAGATTGTTTGAAGTGATTGGGGCTGTGGATGAAAATGATTTTAATCTTATGAATACACTTAGAGATGTATATGGCGAACCACGAATTAAAGAGCTTGCAAAATATGCACAGTTAGGATTGGCAAAACAAAGAGTAACAGAAGCGAAATGGTTGGTTGGGGAATATTTAGGAGAAACTAAAAATATAGATACAGTAGGTTATACAATTCAATCAAAAGGGATAAGAGGATTTGTTATAAGAGCATACAAATAATGGTATATGACATAGCTATTATTGGTGCTGGAGCGAGTGGTCTGATGGCTGCTTCGCAAATTACTCATAAAAAGATTTGTGTGATAGATTCCAATGAAAAAATAGGTGCGAAAATAAAAATAAGCGGTGGTGGAAAATGTAATATCACAAATAAATTTATGAGTGCAAATAATTTTTTGGGAGATTCTGTATTTGTACAAGATGCACTTGATAAATTTGATGAAAAAGATCTGTTGAAATTTTTAAATACAAATGGAGTGATTCCTAATTTAAATCCTAAAATAGTAAAAGGGACTTATTTTTGTGATACTAGTACTGATGTCATTGATATGTTTACAAAACTCACTTCACATTGTACTTTTAAAATGCAAACAAAAGTACTTGATGTTGAGTACTTAGAAACATTGGAATATTTTAGTATACAAACAGATAACGGTGATATAAAAGCAAAAAAATTGATAGTTGCTAGTGGTGGATTGTCATATGCAAGTATAGGTGCTAGTGATATTGGGTTTAAAATTGCTCAAAAGTTTGGGCATACAGTCAATAAACTTGATCCTGCTCTTGTGGGATTTACAGTACAAAAAGATCAGTTTTGGTTCAAAGAATTAAGTGGATTATCTGTAGATGTAAAAATAAAAGTGCAAGATAAAACAGTCGAGGGAAAAATGCTTTTTACACATAAAGGGTGTAGTGGTCCTGCTATTTTGACTACTTCATTATACTGGAAAAAAGGGAATATATCACTAGATTTTTTACCTCATAAAAAAAGCTATTTGCCAAAACGATTTAAGCAACAGATAAAAAATTTGGATGTTGATTTACATAATTATACGATGGCTCCTGCTGGAAATTTTGGATATACAAAAGCAGAAGTTACAAAAGGTGGCATTTTGACCTCTGAGATAAAAAGTAATTTTGAAAGTAAAAAACAAAAAAATCTTTATTTTATAGGGGAAGTGCTTGATATAACGGGTGAATTAGGTGGTTATAATTTTCAATGGGCTTTTACTAGTGGATATCGTGTAGTATATAATTAACATTGATGTAATATTTGATTGGATAAAATATTAAAAATAGATAAGAAAGGTATGAATGTTTTTTTCTAATAAGGTCAAAGAGCAAAAGATTTTAGAGCTAGAAGCAAAAATTGAATCACTTCAAAAAAAGTTAGAAAGTAATACTCATCAGTATGAAAATAAAATACAAGCTATGAATACTGAATATACTTCTGAGATAAATAAGCTCAAAAAAGAAAATGATACACTGAGTAAAATAGCAAGTTTTTCAAAAGAAGAAGGTATTGTAGCTATTGATAATGATAAAAACATAATTTTTATGAATGAGAGAGCTGAGCAAAATATAGAAAACAAAGATGCTGTAATAAGTGTAATATCTCAAGAGCAAGAAAGAATTATTATTGCTGACTGTGAAGCAAAGCTATCTTATCAAAAATATGATGATTTTATCATAGCATCGTTGATCAAAACATCTATTCATGACAATACAGATGATGGACTATTAAGTCATCATAATAAAAATATTAATACCTCTTTAGAAGACACACAGAATGTTTATCAAGAGTTATTAGAAGAGTTAGATCAAATGTCAATCGAATCAAAAGATACAGCAAAAGGCTCCACTTCTGGTTTGCGTTTGACACAAGATATTGTTAGTGATACAGAAAACTTAAATAGTCAAATAGTAACAGAAAATGAGATTGTAAATAATTTAGTACAAAAAAGTGATGATATTGCACATGCTATTGTCGTGATAGATCAAATTGCATTTCAAACTAATATTTTGTCTTTAAATGCAGCAGTAGAAGCAGCAACTGCAGGTGAAGCTGGGAAAGGTTTTGCAGTTGTTGCTCAAGAAGTTCGAAATCTAGCTTCAAGATCATCAGATGCAGCAAAAGAGATAAAAGATGTGGTGGGTTCCATACAATTAGAAACAGCACGAATGAAAAAAAGTTCAGATTTTGTTGCCACAGTAGTAACTGAAACAAAAGAGAGAGTGGCTGAATTGATTAAACTTATGGAATCTTTTCAAAGAAATTCAGGAAGAAGTGTGTTTGAAGTAGAAGCAATAAGTAATAAAATTTTTGTAAATCTTGCAAAACTAGATCATGTTATTTATAAAAATAACTTATATCAATTATTATTTGGAGAAGGAAATTCTTTTCAACCAAGTGAACATACAGCATGTCGTCTTGGTAAATGGTACGACACAGGATTAGGCAAAACTGAATTTGGGACTACAAAATCATATGCCAAATTAAACAAACCACATAAAGCGGTTCATAAAGAGGTAAATCTTTTAGCCAAAGAGTGTTCTGGAAATTCTGTAGTATGTTCAAAGGCAGTTATTGAAGATAAAATAGAATTAATTGAAGAAGCAAGTCATCAAGTCTTTGAAGTATTAGATAGTATGTTAGAAGAAAAAAATGAGCAAATAATGAAAATTGCAGCAAAAAATTTATTTTAAAAAAGGCTTAAAAATGATTAAAAAATATAAAATAGCTATAGTAGATGATGAGAATGAGATACTTAATTTATTGAAAAACTTTTTTCAAAGAGGCGATAAATATACCGTGACGACATTTTCAAATCCTATTTTGGCAGTAGAAAGCATTGATAAAAGTTACGATGCTGTTATAATGGATATTATGATGCCTCAAATGAATGGTCTTGATGCTTTGGAAAAAATAATAAAAAAGAATTCAAATCAAAAAGTGATAATGATGACTGCATATTCAACCTTAGACAAAGTACTCAAATCTCACAAACAAGGTGCTATTCATTATATAATGAAACCATTTGATTCACTTGCTTCAGTAGAAAAAAAACTTGCTGAAATACTCTCTTTATAGTTACATTTATAATCAGAATGTTTTTTGATCTTAAACTATTGTATGTATCTACTTTATTTGGTATAACTATCGTAGAATTAGATGAATTTATTTCTCAAAAAAGTTTTTTGTATTATCTTATATTATTTTTTTTAATTATTCTTTTTACGCTATTCATTTCAAAGTTTTATGTAAAAAGAATAGTAAATATTAAACAAAAAGAGACAAACATACTTATTGGAGGGATCACCCATGAAATAAACACTCCTCTTACTTATATGAAAGGGTGTTTTGAATTGATGATGTATGATATAGAAGATCTTGAAACAAGTGAAAATAAAGAAAGAATATTAGAGAATGTAGCTGTCATAAATGAGGGGATTTTCAAAATCTCACATAGTATTACTCTATTAAAAGAATTGACACAGAGTTCTTCTGAACTCGCAGCAAAAATTAATATATATGATTCTCTTCTGCAATCACTTTATTTCACTCAAAATAGATCACAGCAAATTAGTCATATTTATATCAATGACAAACTATTCCCACAAGATACTGATGACAATAATTTTGAATTGTATGCAACGATTCAAAAAGAGAGAATGATACAAGTATGGGTGATTTTAATAAATAATGCACTCGATGAATTGGTTCAATTAGAACAATATAATGAGCGTAGATTAGATATATATCTCAATCAACATAAAGACAAAATAATAATAGATTTTTGTGAAAATATTGGTACAATAGATAGCAAACTTATAGATACAATTTTTGAACCATTTGTTCATCAAAAAATAAGTTCTGGTATTGGTATTGAGTTGAGTGTAGTTAAAAAAATAATAGAAGAAAATAATGGCAAAATATCTGTAAAAAACAGCGTACAAGGTACACAATTTACAATAGAATTACAAGTATAAAAGGAATCATAATAGAAAATCTTGAAGAGATAACAAATATAAAAATTGCTTTTATTGGTGACATAGTAGGTCGGCCAGGCAGAAAAATAATAAAAGAAAATTTACAAACTTTAAAATCTACACATAAGGTAGATTTTGTGATAGCTAATGGTGAAAATGCAAGTCATGGTTTTGGATTGACAGTTAAAAATGCAAATGAGCTCTTTAATACTGGAATTGATTTGATAACAGGTGGGAATCATACTTGGGATAAAAAAAAAGAGATGTTAGTTCTTTTGGATACAAAACCTGTACTCAGACCTGATAATTATCCTGAGGGTGTTCCTGGCTCAGGAGTAAAGATTGTAGAGATAAAAGGTATACAACTTGCTGTCATAAACTTGATGGGTTTGTATACTATGCCACAAGTTCTGAACCCTTTTACACATGTTCTTAATTTAGTAGAAAAATTAGAAAACGAAAATGTACACCATATTTTTATTGACTTTCATGCTGAAGTAACTGCAGAAAAACGCGTACTGATGCAACTTTTAAAAGGGAGAGTGAGTGCTATTTGTGGTACTCATACTCATGTAGGTACAGATGATCAAGAGATAACAAAAGGTACATATTATGTCACTGATGTAGGAATGACAGGATGCAGAGATAATGTAATAGGGATGGAAAATGACATGCCTATACAAAAAGCACTCACAGGTTTAGGAGGACATTTTAATGTTCCAAATACATGCAAGTCAATTTTTCAAGTAGTTATTATAGAGATCAAAAGTGACGGAAGTGTTGAGGATGGGTATAAACTCAAAATATATGATGACAAAAAAGAAGTACTCTCTCAAAGTATTAAAAATTAATGGTACTTTATTTGGAATAGTACAAAAATAATCAAAATAAAATTAAAAATTAGATAAAATCAAACAATACAGACAAGGATAGCCGAAATGATAATTATTCCCCAAACTAAAGGTGGTGTTGGTAAATCAACTGTTGCTATGCAAGTTATTGCTCCATATTTGTACAAAAAGCATGGGAAAGCAGTAACTTATATAGAGATTGATGATGAAAATAATGACTCCCAAAGTTTTACATCTACAAAAATTGTAAATAAAAAAATGTTATCTACAAATAAAATTACAGAACTTGATGAGATGATTTTGATGGATGATAATCATGAAATTATAGTGGATGTTGGTGGAAATAAAACATCATCACTTGTACTTGATGAGATAGCAAAAATTGGAACATTTGGCAATGTAAAATGGATAGTTCCTATGGGTGATGGTGAGCTAGATGGTAAAAATGCAATTGCTACAGTAAAAAAATTGAGAAAAATAGAGAGTAATTCTGTAGAAAATCTCTTCTTTGCTCTAAATCGTGCTATTAGTTCAGAAAAAGAATATTTGGAAGAGCAATTTATTAATTTTTTTGGGCATAAATATTTGGGAAGTAATTCTACTATCAAAGATTTTGTAACTGATGCACGGTATTTTTCCCTTAAAAATGATAAAGTTATAACAATGAGTAGATATCTAGGAAGTACAGTATGGGAGATGGCACATAACAATACAGACTTTGCTGCCAAAGCATTGGAAGCAAAAGCTTCAGGTGATAGAGAAGCTGCTTTAAAATATCTTTTTTTTAGAAGATTACAAACTGAAGCAAAAGATTATGTACTAGGAACTCTCAATCCTATATTTGTAGATTTAGAGAGATGGATCGATATAAAATAAGAGGATATTCTTATGAGCGATATGAGTTTTAGGCAAGCAAAAGAGTTAGTGGAGCAATTAGAGCTTAGTGAAATAACACTAAGCCAAATACTTAAAAAAATTGATATTGCCTCTAAAAACTTTGATAATAGTTTGGCAAAACAAGAACGGATTTTAACCTATATTCCAAAAAATGATACAAAACTAACTTTTATGAAAATTTTGATTGGAATAAATATAGGTTTCATTATAGGTTTAATAGTATCAAAATATATATTTTAAGGGTAAAAATTGGCAGAAGAAAATAGAGATAATCAAGAAGATATCGTAAAAATGTTTAACGATATTGCAAAAACATATGATTTGGCAAATAGAATTTTAAGTATGGGTATTGATAAAACTTGGAGAAAAAAAGCGTGTAATTTAGCATATAATTTTTATGGAAAAAAACATTTAGGAAAAATAGTGGATGTGGCATGTGGTACAGGTGATTTGATGATTGATTGGGAAAATGTAGCTGCATCAAATGGAATTGAAATCGATACTATTGTAGGTGTTGATCCAAGTGTTGGAATGATGGAAGTTGGAAAAACAAAAATACCACATAGAACATTTGTTGAAGCTGGTGCTGAGGCTATGCCAATAAAAAGTGAAAGTGCAGATATTATTTCTATATCGTATGGGATACGAAATGTAGTAAAAAGAAAAGAAGGATTAGAAGAGTTTTCTCGTGTACTTAAAAAGGGAGGATTGTGTGTTATCTTAGAATTTACTAAAAATGACAAAGATAATTTACCTGCAAAACTCACAAAATTTTATATGAATAATCTCATGCCTCATATTGGAGGATTGGTTTCAAAAAACAAAGATGCTTATACTTATTTACCAGAATCTATAGAAGCATTTATCACAAGTAAACAGATGTGCGAAGAGTTACGATCTGTTGGTTTAGAACCTATTTTTGTTCAAGGGTATTCAATGGATATGAGTACTACTTTTATAGCTAGAAAGATATAAAAAAAGTGAACTCACCTCTTAGTGTAAGCGAACTTAATGAACAAATCAAGGGTATATTAGACACCACATTTTCTTCTATTTATGTAGAGGGTGAGATTTCAAATCTAACATACCATAATTCTGGTCATATCTATTTTAGTGTCAAAGATAAAAAATCTACAATCTCGTGTGTGATGTTTAAAGGGAATGCACAGTATTTGAAGTTTCGCTTAGAAGTGGGTACAAAAATAGTAATAAGTGGTAATTTAACGGTGTATACTCCACGCGGAAATTATCAATTATTGTGTCAAAAAATAGAACCGAGTGGAGTGGGTGTTTTAGCTTTAGCGTATGAGCAGTTAAAAACAAAACTTCAAATAAAAGGTTATTTTGATAAATCAAAGAAAAAAATTTTACCAAGGTATCCTAAAACTATTTATATCATCACTTCAAATACAGGTGCCGCTATTGAAGATATGAAAAAAATATTATTTTCACGATATCCACTTGCACAGATGATTCTCTTACCTTCTTTGGTGCAAGGTGAAAATGCAAAAGAAGATATTGTTGCCAATATTAAAAAAGTTGACTTGTTAGCATCTGATTGTTTAGAAAGTTCCTTTTTAATAGTTGGTCGTGGTGGTGGAAGTATAGAAGATTTGTGGGCTTTTAATGAAGAGATAGTATGTGATGCTATTTATGAAGCACAAATACCTATCATAAGTGCGGTTGGTCATGAAAATGATTTTGTTATTTCTGATTTTGTGGCAGATGTAAGAGCAAGTACTCCGTCGAATGCTATTGAAATTTCTACACCAAATATCAACGAATTACGACAATATGTAGATAGTTTGATAGATGATTTTAACCATAAGTATAAAACTATATTAACTCAAAAAGAGCAAGAATTTAGACATTTAAAAAATAGTTTTGAACAACAATCTTTTGAGAAACGCTTTGCTTTTATCGACTCCAAAATTTTAAATCTACAGCAGCAATTTAAAAATACAATGAATCAAATTTTAAAAACAAAATCAGATAATTTGACATTTCTAAAAGTAAACTATAAGCTAAATCATCCAACAAATAAAGATAAAAAAGGTTTTGTACAATTAAGTTCTCAAAATAAAATTATCTCCATTGAGCAGATTGAAGAAAATGAAATAATAACAATACAAAATTCAAAAATATCAGCTAGCTGTAAAGTTATAAAAAAAATGATAATTGGTCTTTAAGTGAAAGATTGATATTATATAGATTATTAATGAGGAAAAAATATGTTTAAAAATATCTCTACAAAATATAAACTGTTAATAAATATGATTTTAGCACAATTAGGTTTTTTATCTATCTCTTTAGTAGCTATATTTAGTGAGCATCAAATAACCGCAATTGTTCTTATGAATTTATTGTTTATGAGTATTATTGGATATACTGGTTATGCTGCCAAACAACGAATTGTAGGTGGAATTCAGCGTATAAAAGATTATATGGAAGAACTCTTAAATTTTGTATTTATGCGTTCGAATCACATTAAAAAAGCAGAATTTATAAAACATGATGAGATTGGTTTGATTTTAGCAGAGCTTAATACATATACTGATGAATTTGATACTGAAAGAAAAATAGATACTCGTGTATTAGGCGAAATTGTTTTAGTTTTAGATAAAGTATCTCAAGGTATTTACAGTTGTCGTATCAATGCAGATTCTAATAACTTTATGATTAGTGCAGTTAAAAAATCTTTGAACAATATGTTGGATTCGTTAGAGAAAGATATGGGAAGTATTAACTCAGTACTTACAAAATATGCTGATGATGATTTTCGAGATATAATTACTATTAATTCTAGAACAAAAGATGATATGTTGACATTAATGACTCGTATCAATATGCTTGGTGATTCACTATCAAAAAGTGCAAAAGCAAATCTAAATAATGGAAAACATTTAGAAGAAAACTCATCTACGATGTCTCATTCTGTAAATAACCTTGCAAATAAAGCAAATCAACAAGCCGCCTCATTAGAAGAAACAGCAGCTGCAGTTGAGGAGATTACAGGTATTACAAGAAATAATACTAAAAATGCATCTCAAATGTCTCATTTAGGAAGTAGGGTAAATAAAGCTGTTTCTGATGGTATGATTTTGGCAAATCAAACATCAAAAGCGATGGATAGTATCAATGAACAAGTAAG
>Ga0193952_1000376_pt1 | contig 19027 bp, 14 predicted proteins | sample BB_3_MG_FD_140368 | JGI IMG/M metagenome (GOLD analysis project Ga0193952, IMG submission 140368) | Microbial mat bacterial communities from the Broadkill River, Lewes, Delaware, United States - BB_3_MG | ecosystem: Environmental > Aquatic > Freshwater > River > Microbial mats | place: USA... | reverse complement strand
TCTAAAGGTGCGCCTGAATCTCCTTCGATACAACATGCACCTTTACATTTGCCGAAATCGCAAATGAATTTCTTTTCAATCACATCAAGACTTACTATGGCTTTCCCTATCTGTAACACTATTTCCTGCTTTTAAAATTATACCAGCCAAGCTGATAAAAAAATTCCGTATTATCGCGCAAAGATAATACGGAATGTTTTATATACAGTTACAATCTGTTATTTTATCAACGATTTTCCTGTCATATCCTCAGGCTTCTCAATTCCCATGATATCCAATAAAGTTGGAGCAACATCGGCAAGAATACCATTGTCCAATTCTTTTGGATTTTCAGTAACCCAAATACATGGAACAGGATTTAATGAGTGAGCAGTATTTGGTGAACCATCAGCATTTACGGCAAAATCAGCATTCCCGTGATCTGCAATAATAATTACATCGTAACCATTAGCTTTTGCAGCTTCCACAACTTGCTTTGCACAATTATCAACAGCCTGAACAGCTTTTGAGATCGCTTCGTAAACACCTGTGTGACCTACCATATCGCCATTTGCAAAGTTCAAACAAACAAAATCAGCAGATTTAGCATTCAATTCAGCAGTAATTTTATCAGCAACAGCTGGAGCCGACATTTCTGGTTGTAAATCGTAAGTTGCTACTTTAGGCGAAGCAACCAACAGTCGGCTCTCTCCTTCGAATTCAGCTTCCTGTCCTCCAGAGAAGAAAAATGTTACGTGAGCATATTTTTCAGTTTCAGCAATACGAATTTGCTTTCTACCTGCATTTGCAACAACCTCACCCATTGTGTTTTTAACATTATCCTTATCGTAGATTACATTAACACCTTTAAAGTTCGCATTGTAACAAGTCATGGTGTACCATTCTACATCCATGGTTTGCATGCCAAAATCAGTAATGTTTTCCTGAGTAAATACGGTTGTCATCTGACGCAAACGATCTGTACGGAAGTTGAAACAGATTACAACATCACCTTTTTCAATTTTTGCTACTGGTGCTCCATTAGCGTCAACCATAACAGCTGGTTTAATGAACTCGTCAGTTACACCTTCTGCATATGATTCTTCCATTGCAGCAATTGCACTTGTTGTAGCCTTTCCTTCTCCCTTTGTATATAAATCGTAAGCTAATTTTACTCTATCCCAGTTGGTGTCTCTATCCATTCCGTAGTAACGACCAATGATAGAAGCAAACTTAGCAGAACCCGTTTTTTCGATTGCTTCTGAAAAAGTCTTCACAAATCCCAAACCAGATTTAGGATCAGTATCACGTCCATCAGTTAAACCGTGAACAAATACATCATTCAATCCGAAAGCCTGAGCTGCATCGCAAAGAGCAATTGCATGTGAACTTAAAGAGTGTACACCACCATCACCAATCAAACCGATCAAATGAACTTTCTTGTTATTTTCTTTGGCATAAGTAAATGCCTTAACAACTTGCTCATTATCTTTCAAAGTATCTTGCTCTACAGCCATGTTGATTTTTACCAAATCCTGATAAACAACACGACCTGCACCAATATTTAAGTGTCCAACTTCAGAGTTTCCCATTTGTCCTTCAGGCAAACCTACAAATCTACCTGCCGCTTGCAACTGAGAATTTGGGTAAGTTTCCAATAAACTATCCATGTATGGAGTTGCCACAGATGAAATTACATCAGAGTTTGATTTGTCACCAATTCCCCATCCATCAAGGATCATCAATAAAGCTTTCTTATTATCTGTCATTTCGAAGTATTTTATATCTAATATTCTGTTATTCTATATCTAAGTCTTGCAAAAATATCCTAATAATTGTAATAAAAAAAGAACTTAGAGGATTGAAAGTCTTTATTTTAGATCGAAAACGTTTGCTTTTTGAAATTTGTTCAATCTCAAACAAAAATTTATTGAAATAAGTGTTGTGAAAATCTACAATTTGAGAAAAATAGCTTCGGTATAAAACAAAAAAAACCGATCATTCGATCGGTTTTTTCGTGGTACCACCTGGAATCGAACCAGGGACACATGGATTTTCAGTCCATTGCTCTACCAACTGAGCTATGGTACCCTTTGTTTTGGTGCTACAAAAGTAAATAAAAATCCTACTTTGCAAAATTATTTCAGACAAATGAAATTCAACTTCACAATGACCGAATACTCAAATCAATTCAAAATCAATTTTTTCACCCCTTATTTAGATCGTTTACAAATACATTATTCACTTTCTCAAACAATAGAGCTTTACTTTGTTCGTTTAAAATTAAACAAGGTATGATTTTTGTTATTCATACAATCTTACTATTAAATACTAAAAAATCAGATTTATGACACATATTCTTTCCAATAAGTCAGTTCGATATTTAATTCTAATCATTTTTTCATTATTTACTCTATATTCTTGCAGTGACGATGACAACAACAGCTTTAACAGAGGTGATGATGTAAGCATTTTCGAAACCATTGATAAAACAATGAACGAATGGTATTTATGGAATGATGAAATTCCAAACCTTAATTCAGATGACTACTCCTCAGTTAATAAATACTTTGAAAATTTACTTTCCTCAAAAGATCGATGGAGTTATATTGCCAATTTAGAAGAGTTACTTGCATATTTTGAAAATGGAACTTATACAGGTTATGGATTGGCATTTAAATATGATCAAAATGACGAGCTTAGGGTGAAGTTGATATTTAGTGAATCTCCTTTGGTAAAAGAAGGAATTACCAGAGGCTGGAAATTAATGGAATTAAATGGCAATATGATTTCAGACTTAACCGACGATCAAGTTCTTAACGAGTTAGATAAAACTTCGGGTAATTTCGTTTTTGAAAATGATTTGGGTGAAAAAAAGGAATTCTCAGCAAATCAGATTGAATTGGATCAAAATTCTGTTTTAAAAAGAGAAGTAATCGAATATGAAGGAAATAAAGTGGCTTATCTAGCATTCGACAGTTTTATTGGAAGTTCTGAAGATGACTTAAATGAAGCTTTTGATTATTTCAAAGCAAATAGTGCTGATGAATTAGTTCTTGATCTTAGATATAATGGCGGTGGAAGTACATATATATCGAACCAACTAGCAGGTTTAATCACAGGAAATATCTTTCAGGGTGAAATCTACTCTAAAACCTTTCATAACGAAAGTAAAACAAATGAAGATTTCACAGAGGCTTTCTACGATCAATCATCAGCATATGATTTCAACAGAGTATTTATCATTACCACCTCATCAACAGCTTCGGCAAGCGAAATGGTAATTAATGGTCTTAAGCCATACTTAGGAGAGGAAAATGTAATACTGATAGGAAGTACAACCCATGGAAAACCTGTAGGCATGTATGTTTTTGAAGAACCCAAATATGATTTAGCAATTGTTCCAATTAGTTTTTCAATTACAAATGCCAATGATGAAGGAAATTATTTTGAAGGCATTTCTGTAGATTACGAAATTTCAGATGATTTGAGCCATGATTTTGGAGATCTAGACGAATCTAACTTTAGGGCAGCTCTTGAATATATCAATCAAGGAAGTTTCCCTGTTATAACTGCTGCAAAGTCTTTATCAACTACCGAAAGAGAATTCAAGAAAAAAGGATTAGAAGAGTTAATTGATGCGAATTAAATAAGCAAATGAGGTTTGAGTAAATGAATAATTTATTCTAATTGCTTTACTAAAAACCTTTCAGCTCAATACTTGGATTAGCTTCTTTCAAATCCTGAATAAATACTTTTTGATTTCTAGGCGAGATTAATATCGTATCATACTTATTGTATCTAATCTCAATTCTATCGAAAGAATTGGCGGGAGAACTAATCGGGTTACGGCTCTTGGTAACACTTTTAATTGCACTAATCTGAATAGAAATATTAACTACAAATCCACTTTTGATATTCAATATCTGATCATGAATAATATATTGGGTTGAAGAGAAGATATAGCCTATAAATACCCCTACTGAACCTATAATTACTACACCAAGCCAAGCTTCGTAGTATATCGTAATTACGGTTAAACCACCTAAAATTCCAATCAAAAAAATAAGAATTCCTGTTCCAATTTTAGAGTGATATTTTATCATTTGATATTATTCATTGGTAATATCAAATATACAAAAACAAAAAAGAGAGAAAAACATTACGCTTTTCTCTCTTTTCGTGGTACCACCTGGAATCGAACCAGGGACACATGGATTTTCAGTCCATTGCTCTACCAACTGAGCTATGGTACCCTTCTGGTATTATTACTCGAAGAAAAAGTGGTGGTGCCACCTGGAATCGAACCAGGGACACATGGATTTTCAGTCCATTGCTCTACCAACTGAGCTATGGCACCCTCTTTACTTGAGCGATGCAAAAGTACGTAAAAAATTTACACCTCCAAATAAAAACAAGAAAATTAGAGAGGAATTTTAATCGGATTATAAACTTCTTGTTACCTTTGCAGCCTAATAAAAAAGTATATGGTATTCGAAACTCACACATTATCAAATGGTATCCGCCTGATTCATCGTCCGGTGAATGCCACTGTTGCGCATTGCGGAATTATTTTGAATACCGGTTCCCGAGATGAGAAAGAAGAAGAATGGGGAATTGCTCACTTTATAGAGCATGTGGTGTTCAAAGGAACAACAAAGCGTAAAGCATATCATATTTTAAGTCGCATGGAAGATGTTGGCGGAGAATTGAATGCTTACACAACCAAGGAAGAAACATGTGTTTACACTACTTTCCTTGACAAGGATTACAAAAGAGCTCTTGAGCTAATTAGCGATATCACATTTAATTCTGTTTTTCCTGATAAGGAACTGGAAAAAGAAAAAGAGGTAATTCTTGATGAAATCAATTCATATAAAGATTCTCCTTCGGAATTAATTTTTGATGATTTCGAAGAATTAATTTTCAAAAAAGACCCGATAGGACGAAATATTTTAGGAACTCCAAAGCACATTAAAGCTTTTAAGCGAAATGATATTCTGAGTTTTATCGAGAACAATTATCATACAGATCAAATGGTAATTAGTTCGGTTGGGAATATCGATTTTAAGAAGCTGGTTAAAATGGTGGAGAAATTCTTTGGCCACATTCCCGTGAATCTTCGCACTAACAAAAGAATCAAACCAAATTCTTACAAACCAAGAACATTAACATTAGAAAAAAATACTTTTCAAAGACATTGTGTACTTGGAAATGTAGCTTACGATGCCAATGACGAAAGAAGAATTCCTCTTTCACTGCTCACCAATATTTTAGGTGGACCAGGAATGAATTCTCGATTGAATTTAACTCTTCGCGAAAAACACGGACTGGCATACAATATCGAAGCCAATTATTCACCTTACGTTGATACTGGAGTTTTCAGCATCTACTTTGGAACTGACAAAGGTTATCTTGATAAATGTTTAAGTCTAATTCACAAAGAAATGGATTTACTTTGCACAAAGAAATTAGGACCTGGACAATTAACAAAGGCTAAAAATCAGATGATTGGTCAAATTGCCATTTCATCGGAGAACAATGAAAATTTGATGTTGAATGTTGGCAAAAGTTTCCTCCTGTACAATCGTGTAGATTCTCTTGAGGAGATTTACCAAAAAGTAGAATCGATAACTGCGGAACAGTTGATGGAAGTTGCCAACGAGATTTTAGACAAAGAAAAATTAACCACTTTGATGTACAAATAAGTCATGCTGGAGATTAACAAAGAGCTGGAAGACTATATTCTAACACACACCGAAAACGAAGAGCAAGTTTTAAAAGATTTATCGCGCGAAACACATGTTAAAATGCTTCGCCCAAGAATGCTTTCGGGACATTTACAAGGCAAGTTTTTAAAAATGATTTGCCAAATGATGAATCCTAAACGCGTACTGGAAATTGGCACATACACTGGATATTCCGCCATTAGTATGGCTATGGGAACTTCAGATGATTGCGTTATTCATACCATTGATTGCAATGATGAATTGGAATATTTCACCCGAAAATTTATTAAGCAATCTGGTTGCGAAAATCAAATTGAGTTCCATATTGGCGAGGCCTTGGATATCATTCCAAAACTTGAAGAATGTTTTGACATGGTATTTATTGATGCCGACAAGCGCCAGTACATTGAGTATTTCGAAGCCGTATTACCAAAACTAAAACAAGGTGGTTTCATTTTAGCCGACGATGTTCTTTGGGATGGTAAAGTTGTTGATAAGGTAGACCCAAACGATAAACAAACTCAAGGAATTCTCGCATTTAACGATCACGTACAAAAAGACGATAGAGTAGAAAATCTAATGCTACCCATTCGTCATGGATTGATGATGATTCGGAAAAAGTAATTCTTCAAATTACAAATCAACAATTTTAACAAGGATGGTAGCTCCAAGGTTTACCTGACCTTTTTTTTGAGTGATCTGCCAACCTTGTTTAATTAGTTCCTTTGCAATTCCTCCGTTTAGCATGCCATGAGCAACTAAGACCGCTGTTTCTTCCTTTTCTGCAACTTTAATTAGGTTTTCGGCAGCTTGTTTTGTACGTAATTTTGATTCTTCCCGACTCTCTATTCCACGGTGATTGTAGCCCAACATCCAACTTCCGCGACTAAAAGCCTGCCATAATCCGAGAGGCAGCTTTACAATGCCATTTGCGTTTATCATTCTGATTTCAAACTCTCGAAAGATGGAATCAGAAACTACTGGAAAACGATCTCCAAAAATCGATAGCGCAGTTTCCTGTGAGCGAGGTAAATTGGAACAATAGATGGTATGATCAGGATTTAAGTTTACTTCCACAAGATTTTTATCTATAGGAATTACTGGCACCGAATTGTAATCGATCACATACTGCTGCGCTTCTTTCGCCGAATAGAACAACTTCTTTTTCAAATTTGGCTTAGCGTGTCGAATCAAATAGATCTGTAATTTTCGCTTACCAATCTTCTTTAATTCTAACTGTTCATTTCTATCCACCTCATTTACACAAGTAAATGCATCACAATCAGAATATGCTTCGGCATATTTCTTCTGTGTTGTACACGAGAATGCACTAATCATTGTAACAACAAGTAACAATCCAGATAATTTAAACAGTCTTTTCAAATCACAAACAATTAATTCAAAATTGAAATATCAAATTTAAGAGATTTTACTCATCTCTGCACAATAAATATTGTTAAAATTAGACTGCTATCCGAGTGACAACGAAGGCTAAAAAGTGATATCTTTGCCGGATAATTTAACAGATCAGATAATAGAATGGAAACTAAGAAACTGACTCAGTTTAGTCCGGGAGCTGGATGTGGCTGTAAAATCTCACCAAAAGATTTAGAATGTATACTAAAAAGCAGCACACCAAGAGTCCCGAATCCAAATTTACTGGTTGGCAACGACACAAAAGACGATGCCGCGGTATTCGACTTGGGAAACGGACAAGCTTTGATAAGCACCACCGATTTTTTCACTCCTATTGTTGATGATCCGTATGATTTTGGTAGAATTGCTGCTACAAATGCCATAAGTGATATTTATGCAATGGGCGGAAAACCGATTATGGCATTAGCTATTTTAGCCTGGCCTTTAGATAAATTATCAACTGATATTGCCCAAAAAGTAATTGAAGGAGCCAGAGATGTTTGTGCAAACGCAGACATTCAATTAGCGGGTGGTCATTCCATCGATATTGGTGATCCTGTTTTTGGATTATCGGTAAATGGAATTGTTGCAACCGATCGTGTAAAGAAAAACAATACAGCAAGTCCGAATTGTACTCTATTTTTAACCAAACCTTTAGGAATTGGTGTTCTTACCACTGCTGAGAAAAAGAAATTAATCGCTCACGAAAACAATCAGATTGCAGTTGATTTAATGTGCAGTTTAAATAAAGTTGGTGTAGTTTTCGGAGAACAAGAATATATTAAATCGATGACTGATGTTACCGGTTTTGGTCTTTTAGGTCACTTAAGTGAAATTTGCGAAGGAAGTAAAGTTAATGCGGAAATCGATTACAATGCTGTTCCAAAAATCGATGGTGTTGAAGATTTGATTCAAAAAGGAAGTACGCCTGGAGGAACACGACGCAATTGGGCTTCTTACGGTCATTTAATTGGAGAAATTACCGAAGATCAGAAAGCTCTGCTTTGCGATCCTCAAACGAGTGGCGGACTTTTGGTAGCTGTAAACGATGATAACATTTCAGACTTTGTAGAGCTGGCAAAATCAGAAGGATTCAACTTGAATCCAATTGGTAAATTGATGGAAAGAAAAGATGATAACGAACCATATATTAGCGTAAGATAATTATGCACAAAAATACATTGATACAGATTACCCAGAATGGAATGGGTTCGGGAAGCGAAGAGTTGGGTGTAAAATTAGCAAGCAACTATTTTAAACTTTTAGATGCCGAAGGCAGATTGCCGAAAATCATTGTTTTCTACAATGCAGGAGTGAAATTGATTTGTGAAAACTCTCCAGCATTAGAAGCTCTGCAAAACCTGGAACAAAAAGGAGTTAGAATGCTGGCGTGTAAAACTTGTCTTGAATATTTCAACCTGTTAGATCAAATTAAAGTTGGAGCAATAGGAAGCATGCCTGATATCATTACTCTTCAGGCAGATGCCGATAAAGTAATCAATCTGTAAGTAAAAACTCGATATAAAAAATTAGCTCATCCAAACTTTGGATGAGCTTTTTTATTTTTGTGGCTAATTTACATTACTCATTACATAAAGCTTTTGTATATTTAATACACAATTGTCTTTTATTATCCCTATTGAAGAGATTTTTCACATATCTGCTGCTCATTCTTTTCTCATTCCAAACATTTGAGACAGCCATTATCGTGCTAAATTTTAAAATCAACCAAGATATATTCGCAGAAATTTGCGAGAACAAAGACAAACCCGAAATGGAATGCAATGGTAAATGTCATTTAAAAAAACAAATCAAAGAACAGGAAGAAAACAAATCAAAAAACGATCAATTAGTTATTGAGAAAGAAATTCAATGCTTCATTCTTTATACTTCCACACAACTACCAACACCAATAATTTCAAAAAATAAGGTTTCTTTCCTTTTTAAAAATTTAAGTCCCATTACAGGGATATCAGACATATATCATCCTCCGAACTCATAATCTATCGAAATATCCATTTTTCTCGAAATCAATTTCAATTTATTGATATCGAAATTCTTTGTACCCCTAATTTTCAGGAGTACATCATTACTTACCTTAAAAAATCAAGGATGAAAAATATATTGTCCATCTGTTTTCTACTATTAGGATTTCAGATTTACGCACAAAAAACCATTCAAATTCTCGATCAGGATACGAAAGAGCCCATCGCATTTGCTCATTATTTGTATCAGAATCAAAAAGGAAGTTCTTCCGCAACAGGCGAAATAAATATCGTTTACAATGAAGGTGATAACTTACAAATATCACATGTTAACTATGGAAAAATCATCATTAAGAGCACTCAACTAAAGGACGCTCTGGAATCTGGAAAATTATATTTGACCCAAGCCTATATTTCCTTAATGCCAACAACCGTTATTGCTCGAAAAACTGGTAAAGCAGAATCAGATGTGATGAAAGTAAACTCAAGCGATAAACTATCGCACGATGCCGGAGATTTTCTTAGTCAGACTGCATTAATCGGCGGAATTCGAAAAAGTGGAAGTTATGGTTTTGATCCTGTTTTACGAGGATTCAAATACAACCAAATTAACATTATTATGGATGATGGTTTAGGTGCTACTGCAGCATGCCCAAACCGAATGGATCCACCAATCAGTCAAATTCCTTTAAATATGGTCGACAAAGTGGAAATCATGAAAGGTCCACACTCTTTGCGCTACGGCAATTCATTTGGGGGAAGCATTCATTTTAAATCCTCACAAAAAAGCTTTAGCGATAAAACTCAAGCTTTCGGACGAGCAACCACCAACTACGAAAGCAATGGGAAAATTTTCAGAACAGAAGCTCTGGCAGGAGTTAAAGGAAAATTCTACAATTTCGGAATTTTTGGAGCTTACAGCGAAGGATCGGATTACGAAGATGGAAATGGAGACAAAGTAACTTCAAGTTTTAACCGGAGAAATATTGGACTTTCGGGAGTTCTAAAATTATCTTCAAATCAGAGTTTAAAAATATCAGCAAATAGCAATTACGCCGAAGATGTTGATTTTCCGGCTTTAAATATGGATTTACGAGAAGATGATACCAAACTAATTAGTCTGGGACACAAAATTACTTTTAACAATTCAGCCTTAGTATCCATTTCAACATCGGCAAACGCATCTTTCGTTGATCATGTAATGGATAACCTGACCAAGAATCTTAATCCACGAAAAGTAAATGCCATTACCGAAGCTGAAACCAAAAACTATGCTTTTAGATCGGAAGCTGCTTTTCAGTTCAAAGAAAGTTCATTATTTGCGGGAGTAGATTATAAATCGGAAGAAGCTGATGGTACTCGCTCTCGTGAAATGTTGATGGGACCGATGGCAGGCAACACAATTTACGACAACATTTGGCAGGATAGTAAAATTTCAAATATTGGCGTATTTGGAGAGTATCATTTCTCATCAGGCAATACCTATTTTATTGCATCTACCAGAATTGACAACAATTCGGCAGAAAGCAAAAGCAAAGCCAATGAATTCATTTTAGCTAACTCTGGCGATCCTTCGGATGATTTGAATCTTTCTCTTAGTATTGGAGCAACTCACGATATTTCTGATAAAGTAAGAATGGGAATCTGGTTTGGACGTGCTGCTCGAAGTGGAAGCTTAACCGAACGATTCATAAATTACCTTCCAGTAGATGTAGATCCTTACGAAAGGATTGGAAATACCGATTTGAATCCCGAAATCAACTACCAGATAGATTATAATTTTACATGGCAATCAAAATCATTCAATTTGGATATTAATGTTTTTGCATCCATGTTAAGAGACTATATCAGCGCTGAAATTCGAAACGATTTATCACCAAAAATGTCCAGTGCTCCAGGTGTTAAACAGTATGATAATATAGATAAGGCTGTAATGCGCGGATTTGAGATCAGCTTTAACCAAACCATCAATTCGCAATTTTACCATCGTATTAATTTAGCTTATACTTACGGTAAAAATAAAGATGAAAATCAGGCATTACCTGAAATTCCGCCTTTGGATATTAGATATGCTTTTGGAGCTCATTTTTGTAAAAATAAATTTCACCCTGAAATTAATTTCAGACATGCCTTAAAGCAAAGTAGAATTGCAAAATCATATGGAGAAACAGAAACACCGGATTTTTCAATTGTAGATTTAAATGCTTCCTATTTTATATCAGACTCATTTCATTTGACAGGAGGAGTTCGAAACATTTTCGACGAAGCCTATTACGAGCATTTGAGTAGATCTGTAAAAGGAAGTGATGAAGCAATATATGCTCCGGGAAGAAGCCTATACATTACTTTGGGATTAAATCTATAGCCTAAAAGAATATAAGCCCAGAGTTCATAGAATTTCACAGAATAATTATCTCTGTGGAATTTTATGCTCCGTTGTTAAAATCATTTCCTAATTATCGTAAATCTTCCTTCTAATTTAGGATGAAGCATTTTTCTACTAGCACAATATTTACGCAAAACCTCAAAATCTTCAAGCGCTAGCGGATCATTTTCATCAATTAAAATTTCAAATTCAACAGTTAATTTTTTAAGAAAATAGTTGTTTAAAGAGACTGTAAGTAAATCATCATCCTGCAATTTTTTTCCTTTCCATTCAATATTTATAGAATTCAATTTTTGATTGTAATTGTAGCGAATGCCCGATACATGTAAAAGTTGCCCCCTAGTATCACCTGCAAACTGTATAAGTAGTTTCTTCATCTCAATTCCTTTAATCAAAATCTGACAGATTCTATTTCCAAATGGCAATAATGATCGCGCTGATTTTAAAGTAAAATCACCTGCTGAAATATCAGCTCTGATTCCTCCTCCATTTATCAAGCCTACATTTGAATCATGATATTCACGATAAGCATCACTAATTAAATTCCCTGCCAAACTTTCACCCTTTATTCCACTTCTAAAATCCAGAGCAACTTCCAGGTCACAAAGCTTCTCTTGTAATCTTAGATCCATATCCTTTTTATAGTAAATTTCCATATCGCGAAGATATTTCTCCGCTTGAATTGTTGAATCCAATGAAATCATATCTACCTGCACTTTTTTATTATTTTGGATCGTTATTTTAGCCAAAGAACTCATATTTCCCGCAGGAGAAACGATTGGAGTATTCCCTTTGTAAAAAACATTGCTCTCATACTCGTATTGCTCTTCGGTAAGTATTAAATCAATCTCGGGAAACTGTTTTAGGATTTCTCGATTGGTTTTTAAATCTGTTTGACTGATTACAATCAAAACATCAACCGATTTCAATTCTTCAATCACATCTGATATGGCAACCAACAAATCTTCCTGAATCACTCTCTTGGTTTGCATTGTTGAATTCATTGCATCGGTTAATCCAATAAAACCAATACGCATGTCGCCAAATTTCTTAATTAGATATTTTGGCAAACTGGCAAAAGTACCACCATCTCTGTTTTTAAGATTCGAGCTCAGCCATTGGAATTTTGACTTACTAAGCATTTCCAACGTATGATCCACACCAAAATCAAACTCATGCTGACCAAAATTAGAGATATCCACCGGAATTTCATTGAATGCTTCAATCATCGGCATTCCTTTGTACATTCCGCCAAACAGAACACCTCCGCACAAATCTCCACCATGTATTACTAATGTGTTCGGGTTTGTTGTTTTTACTTGATCTGCGATTGTTTTTAAGCGAGCAACTCCTCCTCGACCTCCTTCCACATCGTCAACAGGAAATATTCTATGAGCATCGGTAAAATAAAGGATTTCTACTTTTTGAGCATTAACAACAAAAGAAAGAAGCAAAAAGAAGGGTAGTAAGATAAGTTTGTTCATTGGAATCGATTTTACAATTCGAAATTACGAAAAATCTCAATTCAATTCCTTAAAAAAACATGAAGTATATGTATATAAAAAAAGCCGTTTCATTTCTGAAACGGCTTTCATCCTGAGTACCCGGGGCGGGACTTGAACCCGCACGGCCAAAAGGCCACTGGATTTTAAGTCCAGCGTGTCTACCAATTCCACCACCTGGGCATCCTTATTGGATTTTGAGCGAGAAACGAGACTCGAACTCGCGACCCTAACCTTGGCAAGGTTATGCTCTACCAACTGAGCTATTCTCGCATTTTGCTTTTTAAAAGTGAACCGTTGTTCTCTCAATTGCGATGCAAATATATGCGTATTTTTTGATTCTGCAAAAGAAAAAAAATAATTATCTCGTTTTTTTTAAATCATCTTAAAAGCTTCCATTGATCTCACTTTTCTGACTCATTGAAATTCAGACAGTACGCGCCGAAAGCCTTTAATAATGGGCACCTCACTTTTTTTATTTTTTTTCTCTGATTATAATCCTGAGATCTTTTTTATCTCATTTAGCTTGTTCAGTGCTTCAATAGGAGTTAGATTATTTACATCTAAATCTAAAATTTCACCTCTTATTTGCTCCAATACCGGATCATCCAACTGGAAAAAGCTCATTTGATAACCCTCCCGCTGTTGTGCAATCTCACCAACAGGTTTTCCAAGCGATTCTCCATTTTTATTCCCTTCCAGTTGAAGAAGGATCTCATCGGCACGTTTCACAACCGATTTTGGCATTCCAGCCATTCTTGCCACATGAATACCAAAACTGTGATTTGAACCTCCAGGAACCAATTTTCTAAGGAAAATCACTTTGTTATTCACTTCCTTCACCGAAACATTGTAATTCTTCACTCTGTTGAATGATTTTTCCATCTCATTCAATTCGTGATAATGTGTCGCAAACAGAGTTTTTGCTTTAGACTTAACATTCTCATGAATGTACTCTACAATTGACCAGGCTATGGAGATTCCATCGTATGTACTGGTTCCACGTCCCAGTTCATCCAATAAAATCAAACTTCGGGAAGATAGATTGTTCAAAATACTCGCAGCCTCATTCATTTCTACCATAAATGTTGATTCCCCCAATGAAATATTATCCGAAGCACCAACACGAGTGAAAATCTTATCTACGTAACCAATTTTTGCCGACTCAGCAGGCACAAAACTTCCAACTTGCGCCATCAGTACAATTAGTGCAGTTTGTCTCAGCAAAGCAGATTTACCAGCCATATTAGGACCTGTAATAATAATCACCTGCTGATTTTCATTATCCAGAAATACATCATTGGCTATATATTGCTCACCAATTGGCAATTGTTTCTCAATAACCGGATGACGACCTTGTTTGATATCGATCACCTGAGAATCGTTTATTTCAGGACAGGAATAATTGTTTTCTCTTGCCAAACGTGCAAAAGACAGCAAACAATCCAAGCGACCAATCATTGCAGCATTCAACTGTATGGTTGAAATATAATCGGCAATTCCCAACACCAATTCATCGTACAGACGAGTTTCCAGAGCCAAAATTTTCTCTTCGGCACCCAAAATTTTCTCTTCGTATTCTTTTAATTCCTGTGTAATGTATCTTTCGGCACTAACCAATGTCTGCTTTCTGATCCACTCTTCAGGCACTTTATCTTTATGTGTATTTCTTACCTCAATATAGTATCCAAATACATTATTAAAGCCTATTTTTAGTGATGGAATACCAGTTCGCTCACTTTCGCGAACCTGCATTTGAACCAAATAATCCTTACCTGAGAAAGCAATTTTTCTTAACTCATCTAAATCCTCGGAAACTCCATCAGCAATCACTCCGCCTTTACTCACCATATTTGGTGGATCGGCTTTAATTTCCTTCTCTATCTTTTCTCTTACACTCAAACATGGATTCAACTGATCTCCAATTTTCAAAAGACCATCGTTTCCACTTTGCATACAGAAATCTCGAATTGGTTCAATAGCTAACAGAGCATTTTTCAATTGAATCACTTCTCTTGGACTAACTCTGGCAACTGCAACTTTTGAAATGATACGCTCCAAATCTCCAATTTGTCTGATCTCATCTTCAATGGTAAGAGCTTCGTTCTCTCGTGAATGAAAAAACTTTACTACATCTAATCGACTGTTAATTCTAGCAATATCCTTAAGAGGCAAAGCAATCCAACGTTTTAATAAACGTGATCCCATCGGAGATAATGTCTTATCCATTACCTGCGATAAAGTATGAGCACCATCGTTTAAAGCTCCAAATAATTCCAGATTACGAACTGTAAATTTATCGAGCCATACATATCTGTCTTCCTCAATTCTGGAAAGCTGAGTAACATGTCCAGCCTGACTATGTTTGGTGATATCGAGATATTGCAAAACAGCTCCAGAAGCAATAATTCCATTGCGAAGATTCTGTACTCCAAAACCTTTTAATGATGTTGTTTCAAAATGTCTCAACAATCGATCTTTAGCAGCACTTTCGGTAAATACCCAATCGTCCATTGTGAAGGTATAGAACTTGCCACCAAACAATTCATGAAATATCTTTTCCTTTCCTTTCTGATATAAAACCTCTTTAGGTTGGAAATTGCCAAGCAACTTATCAATGTATTCAAAATTTCCCTCTGCAGTTAAAAATTCTCCTGTCGATGCATCTAGAAAAGCGATTCCTGCAGAATTTTTCTCCAAATGCACGCAAGCCAAAAAATTATTCTCCCGGTGTTCAAGTACATTATCATTGAATGAAACCCCTGGAGTTACCAATTCAACAATACCTCGCTTCACGATCTTTTTGGTCTTTTTAGGATCTTCCAACTGCTCACAAATAGCCACACGCATACCTGCTCTCACCAATTTTGGCAAGTAGGTATCAATTGCATGATGTGGAAACCCTGCTAACTCTACATAAGATGCAGAACCATTAGCACGCTTAGTTAAAGTAATGCCTAAAATTTCCGATGCACGAACTGCATCTCTCTCAAATGTTTCATAAAAGTCACCAACCCTAAACAACAATATCGCATCAGGATGTTTGTCTTTCATCTGATAATATTGTTTCATTAAAGGAGTTTCAACGGCTTTTTTCTGTTTTGCCAAGGGAAATATATTTAGAGTAAATTTTTATTTTTTTCTATCTCGAACAAATATACTCATTCCTTAAAAATAGATTAGAGATATATACAACTGATATAAAATATAAATGCCCTTATAGAAAAGTATTATCAAAAATTCTATCAATTCTCATGGCATTTACTTTCATAATGTTGTAAATTTAAATCAGACAGAAAATAAACAAGTATAAATATACAAACCACAACCAGATACTTGATATAAAATTAACCCAATGAAAAACATTCTAATAATAGGCGCAGGTTTATCCTCAACCGACCTAATTCACTACTTGCTTAAACAATCTGAAAAATACAATTGGCATATTACTGTTGGTGACATGTCGCTGGAAACAGCACAAAAAAAAGTAGGAGTTCATCCTAACGGAACGGCATTACGATTTAATTTAAAAGATTTAGAACAGAGAGCCAGTGAAATTTCAGCAGCTGATATCGTAATTAGTATGGTACCAGCTTCTATGCATATTATTGTAGCAAAAGAGTGTTTAAAATATAAAAAGCATTTGCTAACACCTTCCTATGTATCCGAAGAAATGTTAGAATTACACGAGGAAGCTAAAGAATTGGGGATTTCATTTCTAAATGAACTTGGTGTTGATCCGGGACTGGATCATATGTCGGCAATGAAAATTATCGATCAGATATCAAAAGAAGGTGGAAAATTACTCTCTTTTAAATCTTTCTGTGGTGGATTGGTTGCTCCTTCATGCGATGACAATCCCTGGAACTACAAATTCTCCTGGAATCCTAGAAATGTAGTTGTTGCAGGACAAGGAATCGCACAATATAAAGAAGGTGGACATTACAAATACATTCCGTACAATCATCTTTTCAACAATCTCATTCAGACTGAAATTGAAGGTTATGGAGAATTTGAGGTTTATGCCAACCGAGATTCATTGCAATACATCGATCTATATGGTTTGGGCGATATTCCAACTATAATGAGAGGAACCATGCGCCGACCTGGATATTCAGAAGCTTGGAATGTTTTGGTTCAACTGGGCTGTACCGATGATTCCTATTCAATGAAGAACTCTCATCAGTTAACTAATCGTGAATATCTCAATAGTTTTCTTCCAGAAAATGCTAATACAACAGAAAACAATCTCTGTGAATTTGTTGGTATTGATCCAAATTCAGAAATCATGAAGAAGTTGGTTTGGCTGGGAATTTTCTCTGATGAAATATCAGGAATAAAAGATGCTACACCTGCCATGATTCTTCAAAGAATTCTTGAAAAGAAATGGGGCTTAGGTCCAAATGATAGAGATTTATTGGTTATGCAGCACCAATTTGAGTATGAAAATACTGGAATGAAAAAACGAATTATTTCATCAATGACCTTTGAGGGAAACGATAAAGATCATACTGCAATGTCTTATACAGTAGGCACTCCGCTTGCCATTGCCACAAAACTGTTGGCAACTGATAAAATAAAAATGCCAGGTGTACACATACCTACAATGCCAGAAATATACGAGCCTGTTCTTCGGGAATTGGAAATTCTAGGTGTAAAATTTATCGAAAAAGAGGAAATTATATAATCATCAACATCATTTATTCAAGTAAAAGCTCATGTTAATTCCCACTATTATCATGAGCTTTTTATATTTTTGAAAATTAAAGCGCATAATTCATGATTGGAAAACGTTTAATACCTTTAGCAATAGTTCTAATTTTTATTTCTTCCTGCTCAGGAGGAAAATATTTTAATAGCTATTGGAATGACAATAGTAAAAGTGATATTTTTTCGAAATCGGAAGCCCACTTTTATCATGCAAGTGATAAAATAAGCATTAAGGTTTTTAACGATGACAAATTTGTGGATATTGTTTTAGAAACCAATTCACCTATTACACTGCAAAAAATCTATAATCTAGGACTAAGTGTTTGGATAGATCCTAATGGACATTCAAAAAATGTTTATGCGGTTAATTACCCTTTACCTGTTGAATTCCCTTTTACTGATAAAAGCTTTCGTAAATATATAAACCGATTTTCTATCGTTGAATTTCAAGAAGAATTAATGGATCGATTCCAGGCATATGAAACCATTGACACCAGAATAAATGAAAGTATTTTACTATCTACAATTAATAAAGATGAAGCTGTTCAGGTTTATTTAAGCACCAACAATCAGGTTTTATATAGCTCACGAGTTCGTATTCCTATTGAAACAATATACCCAAACACAATACCCGAAAAAAGAATAATTAGCATAGGTATATCAAGTGTTAATGAAGCCAATGAAGAATATTTTTCAGCTTTAACCAGTAAGGAATATATCAACAAAAGATTAGATAAATTGAAGGCTGGAGCCTACCAAAATAAATTTGAATTGGAAGAATGGTGGGTAAACTTTCAGCTCGAAAAAAGGAATTAAAACTTCAAATAAAAAGCTTTGGTTAGCTCAATGTATTCAGACGAATAAACATGTCTTTGACCATTTTCTACTGATATTTCATATTCCTTAACCTCAGTTTCTTCTAAGGAAAATTCAAGTAAAAATCTCTTTGCAGGTTTTCCAGGATTGGGCAAAACGGATACTTTTCGTTTCAAACAAAAACCATTCAATCGGGCAATTCGTTCAAAATAATTGCCTTCTTCAATAGGAAGTACTACTGACAAGGTACCATCTGGTTTAAGCATTTTTTTTGCCCCATTCAATAAATCCTCAAAAGGAAGATGATCAGCATTTCTGGCTTTTGTTCTCCCTTCACTTTTGGCATTTAAGCCATTCATAAAATAAGGAGGATTACTTACTATTCTATCGTACGCACCAAAATTTTGCTTCTCATAATCCTGAAACGATTGGTGACAAATGCTAATTTTTGAATGCCAAGGACAATTATTGGAGTTATCAACAGCTTGTTCATAAGCTGAACTG
>Ga0193952_1000370_pt1 | contig 19217 bp, 16 predicted proteins | sample BB_3_MG_FD_140368 | JGI IMG/M metagenome (GOLD analysis project Ga0193952, IMG submission 140368) | Microbial mat bacterial communities from the Broadkill River, Lewes, Delaware, United States - BB_3_MG | ecosystem: Environmental > Aquatic > Freshwater > River > Microbial mats | place: USA... | reverse complement strand
TAGCTTGTAATCAGTGCGTCTAGGTCTTTAGCGTAATTAACTTGAATACGGGCTTTGGCAACGTTGAAGTCGATGCTGTTCTGCTTTTTAGCTTTGCCCTTAAAGTTGTGCGCACGGTTTAACGCATCAGAGATCCTTGATTGCGTCACCGGATGCGTCAGTAAAAATTCAGGTGGGACTTTGCTGAAACGTGCAGCCTGTTGTAATTGGCTGAACATGCCGGCCATCTCGTGAGGGGAGTATCCCGCACTGGTCAGTGTTTTCATACCGATGTAATCCGCTTCTCGCTCGTTTTGGCGGCTGAATGACAGTTTGGACGATGCCGATGCGCCTAGTGATGCTTGGATAGCGGCCACGCCTGCTTGTGAGTCCGCAGCTGCAATTAATATGCTGCCTAGAAGGGAGGCTAGAAATAGAGGTTTGTTTCGTTGCTGCTCTTCGAGCTGAGCGGCAAAGTGGCGTTGGCTTAAATGGGCAAGCTCATGAGAGAGTACTGAGGCAAGCTGAGCTTCATTTTGTGCGGTAAGAAGCAAGCCTGTGTGCACACCAATAATGCCCCCCGGTGCCGCGAATGCATTAATAGCCGAATTATCCAATACGATAATCTCTAATCGACGATCACTTAGTTGGCTGTGCGTGACCAAACTCCAAGTGAGTTCTTCAACGTACTGGCTAACGATCGCATCTTGGTAGATCCGTGAGCTGCCTCGCAGCATACGTGCCCAGGCTTGGCCAAGCTGATACTCCTGTTGCTGACTGATCACGCTATACCCGCTGCCGCCTATATCGGGCAGGATCGCTTCGGCTCGGGCAGTCAGTGATGACAAAGAAAAAATTAACAGAGCTAGTAATGATAAATGTCGGCAGCGCATAGTTGTTTCCGAAAAGCCTGAAAAGTCCAAAAAAGAGTACCCTAAAAAGCCAGTGCAAATGTAAACGATACTGTATATAACGCATACTATAAGCCATTGATGGTCTTAGCATGACAAATCAACTGGTTAAGATATGTAAAGGCACCATAAAGTTCCATCTTAGGTCCTTATATTGGACAGAATGCGGCCATTAATAAAGTATCTATTTCTGCCTATAAGTTGCTTGGATAGCTAGCGGTTATGATTTGATCTGATTTGATTTCTACAATATGCCCATCCACATAGAAAGAAGTTCTATTAAGGCTCGTAGTCAGATAAAAGCCTTTTATTTTATGCTCTTTGCCATCTGCGCCGATGAAAGAAACGTTTGTCTCAGCCAGGGTCGAGGGTTTTCCTTCGGATGCCAATTTTGCTGACTTGATTTTATTCTCTCCAAGGCTTTTCCCGTAGAAGTATGTAGCCATAAAGCAAATAATTACGATTGCTGTTATCCAGTACATATACTCAACAGTTGAAGTCGCTCTTCCATACTTGCTTTGGTAGTAGTGCAAACCCATCAGAAATAGGGCAATAGGAGCTGCGAATAAAAGGTTACCAAAAATAACGGCTACCAATGATATGAAGCCAAGAGCTATGAGGCCATAAAGATCTTGCGTATCAACCAGCGCTTGATCCACACCTAAAGCGCTTAGTTGGCCTACCGTATAGGTCGCACCACATAGGTATAGCGCTGATGTAATAGTTAGAACAAGGGTGGCTAGATCAATGAATGCGGATTTTCGCTCAAGCTCCATTTGATACCTATATAAGGGCCGTTGATGAGTTTTAGTCGATTTTAGCAATAAACAAATTTTATGGTTCATTCAAGAAGTTAATCTATCTTTCTGGTAGAAGTGAAAGCAAAACGAGTGTTCATCGTTTTGCGGAAGGTTTAAAGCGAATAGGACTAAAGACTGAAGGCTTGGCTGCAACCGTTCTACGCTATAGGTTTGTAGCGCATTTCATGGGGAATGGTGGGTGTATTGCTACCCTGCAACGTATACTCGGACATTCCAACATTAAGGCGACTATGATATACATCCACTGCACTTCTGAATGTTTGGAGTAAGCGAAAGGGTCAGTCCGTTCGACTAGGCTTAAAGTGGACGTTAAATGTTGTTTAGTATCACTAAAGCCCGTTTATTCAAAGATTTAAGCATGTAGTCAGCATAATGTTATATAGTGCTGAACTTAATCGAGTTCGATAATAAAAATTACGTTAAGAAAAGTTAATGACTCAATACGAAATTGACCAAACACTGGATACGTCCGGGTTGAATTGCCCTTTGCCTCTGCTTAAAGCTAAGCAGGCCTTAAATGGTATGGCACCGAATAGCGTTTTAAAGGTTATCGCGACAGACAGTGGTTCTATTCGTGACTTCAAGGCCTTTACTGATCAGTCAGACCATTCATTGCTTGAATCGTTCACTGATCTTGAGCCATACGTTTATATTATTAGAAGAGGTTAGTAGAGAGCGTCGATGCGTAAAATATTTAGTAAGTGGATCGAACGTTATTTCTCTGATGAAGAGGCTTTACTCCTTTTTGTGCTTTTAGGTGCTGCGTTACTGGTTATTCTGACCTTAGGTCAGGCTTTAGCGCCCGTCTTTGCCGGTATTATTTTGGCATTTCTAATGCAAGGTGGGGTGAATCGCTTAAAACAGCACAAAGTTCCTCATCTGCTCTCCGTTATTTTGGTGTTTTTAGCCTTTATTGGTGGCGTATTAGCGCTTCTATTTATCGTTATGCCATTGGCGTGGCGGCAGTCGGTGAACCTTTTTAATGAATTGCCCGGCATTATGTCTCAAATTCAATCGGTTCTATTGCTCTTGCCCGAGCGTTATCCTGAGTTTATCTCTGAGGCGAGGGTGCTTGAGTTAATAAATTTGGCCGCAGCTGAGCTATCACAGATGGGGCAGTGGGTTGTTACCTTCTCTTTAAACTCTATTACTAGCATCATCGCTTTATTGATCTACCTCGTCCTTGTGCCGATCTTGGTCTTCTTTTTCCTTAAAGATGGTTCTGCATTGGCGCATTGGTGGGTATCGTTTCTCCCTGAAAAAAGGGACATGATGAAAAGCGTTTGGGTTGAGATGGACGATCAGATCGCAAACTATATACGTGGTAAAGCGATAGAGATTATCGTTGTCGGTGTGGTGACTTACATTACCTTTATCTTTCTGGGTATCAATTACGCTGCGCTTCTCGGTATTTTAGTTGGGTTGTCGGTACTTATTCCTTACATTGGTGCGGCTTTAGTGACGTTACCTGTTGCGCTGATTGCGTTCTTCCAGTGGGGCTGGAGCGGTGACTTCATGTATCTAATGATCGCATATGGCATCATTCAGGCTTTAGATGGCAACGTTTTAGTACCGTTGCTGTTTTCAGAAGCGGTTAATTTGCATCCGGTCGCTATTATCGTTGCGGTGCTTGTGTTTGGTGGTTTGTGGGGATTCTGGGGGCTTTTCTTTGCGATACCTTTGGCGACGCTCTTTAAAGCGGTTATCAATGCTTGGCCAAAAGCTCAGATGCTTAATGTAGAGGAAAGCAGTACTTAGTACTGCTTTCTTTATTTTCCTACTTACAGTGCTTGCGCTGCAGCGAGCACTTCTTCTACATGTCCTTTCACTTTAACGCCACGCCATTCTTGTTTTAGCACACCTTCTGCGTCAATCAAGAATGTAGAGCGTTCGATGCCCATGTATTCGCGTCCATAGTTCTTTTTCAATTTAATCACATCGAAAAGTTTGCACAGTGTCTCTTCTGGATCGCTGATTAACTCAAAAGGGAAGGACTGCTTAGCTTTAAAGTTCTCATGTTTACGTAAACTATCTCTTGATACGCCAAAAATAACCGTATTCGCCGCTTCAAAATCATTTATCATGTCACGGAAGTTTTGTCCTTCGGTGGTGCAACCGGGTGTACTGTCTTTTGGGTAAAAATAGATAACAACATTCTTTCCGTTAAGCTCTGAAAGTGTAATTGTTTGTTCGCTTGTGGCTTCAGAGGTGAATGATGGTACTTTTTTATCGATTGAAACGGTGCTCATAGTAAATCCTTAGTGATGATGGCTACTCAACAAAGTACAAAATCGTATAGAATAACGACCCGTTGTACGATACCAGATATGATTTAGATTATAAGAGGGTAGTTAAGAACTTGGTTGTTGTTACTAAAAAGCTAAGTTTTGGCCGCTTGGGTATTGTAAATTACGTGCATCTAGCTAAAAAAGCAGTACTTTCATATAGCTAGACACGATTAGTAAAGCTTTAAGGTTGTAATACGTAATGTCTCAGAGTAATTTGGGCATTGCTAAACCTGATATTTATTTTCTGGAGATAAAAATGATTACTGGCAGCATTGTTGCTCTTGTTACCCCTATGCATTCTAACGGTGATATCGATTGGGATTCCCTCGATAAACTTGTAGATCTGCATTTGGCGAAGGGCACTGACTCTATCGTTGCGGTGGGCACTACTGGTGAGTCCGCTACTTTAAACTGCGATGAGCATTGCCAAGTCATTAAACACATTGTTGATAGAGTTGCTGGCCGGATGCCTGTTATTGCAGGTACAGGTGCAAACTCTACCTCTGAAGCAATTGAATTAACGCGTGAAGCGAAAAACGTAGGTGCGGATGCCTGCTTATTAGTAACACCTTATTACAACAAACCATCACAGGAAGGTTTGTTCCTGCATTACAAAGCGATTGCAGAAGCTGTTGATATTCCGCAAATACTTTATAACGTACCGGGTCGTACGGCTTGTGATATGTTGCCGGAAACGATCTTACGTTTATCCGCTATTGATAACATTGTCGGTGTTAAAGAAGCGACAGGTGATATCGAGCGTGCTCGTCTACTTATCGAAAAATCTCCAGAAGACTTTGCTATCTATTCTGGTGACGACGCGACGGCAGTTGAGCTTATGATTGCGGGTGGTGAAGGTAATATTTCTGTTACGGCCAATGTTGCGCCAGCTGAAATGTCTGAGCTTTGCCGTTTGGCGATGTCTGGTAGCGCTGATGAAGCGCGTGCTTTACAAGCGCGATTGATGCCGTTACACGATAAACTTTTTGTTGAAGCTAATCCGATCCCTGTTAAATGGGCGATGGCGGAAATGGGTCTTATGGGTCTTGGTATCCGTTTGCCTTTGACCGTGTTAGCTGATGAATTCCATGCAACCGTTCGTGACGCGATGCAACGTAGTGAAATTATTTAAGCGATTCTAATAATGAAAAAAATTGTATCACTGTCAGTAGCAGGCATTTTGATTAGTGGCTGTAGTTATTTGGATGATAATCCAATTTATGGTGAAAATGGCATAGTCCGTGATCGTAGCCAGGACTATGAGCTTGCGGAAAAGGGAACTCGCTTGGAGATCCCTTCGCATCTTAATGCAAAAGAAACAGAAGAAACGCTGAAAGTACCTGATATTAGTTCAGTAGCAACAGCAAGAAAGGGCGAATTTATTGTTCCTCGCCCTGAATTTTTCTATGCAGAGTCTGGCAGTGAGTCTGTGAGCCTTAAGCGTGAAAATGGCGAAAAACTTATCATTGTTGATGAAGGCATCACCAGTGTATGGGTTAAGTTGCAGGAGTTTTGGCAGTTCAATGGTATTGATATTGCCAAGTCCGATCCTCGACAAGGGGTGATGGAAACACAGTGGATTCGTCATGAAGCTAAAGAACTTGGCTTTGTTGATTCATGGGTTAAGCGTCTTACGTTCCAGGATATTCCTGGGCCAACCAAAGACAAGCTGAAAATCAGTTTGAAGCCTGTTGATGGTGATCGTACCCGTACCTCTGTTTCTATGCAGCATGTGCGTTTTGCTGAAGATGAGCAGGTAGCCAATTTGGATTGGGGCACTCAATCCAGAGATGTTGGTTATAAGTCAGATATGATGTTCGAGATGTTGCGTTACTTAGGTAAAGCGACAGGTGAGCGAAGTGCACAAACGTTGATGGCCTTCCAAGAGCAGCGTCGTTTAGGCACGCAGCTAGGTCGTGATTCACGCGGTAATCCAGTTTTAAAATTGGATGCTGATATCGATGTAGCATGGCAAGAGATTAGTTCTGCGTTAGACAAAGCAGATATGGACGTGGGTACTCGCGATGCTGATACCGGTTATTTCTATATGACCTATACAACCGCGACACCATTTGAGAATACCGAAGAGAAAGGCTTCTTTGAGTGGTTGCATTCTGATCGTGGAGCTATCACGCTGGATACTAGTGCGATCTCAGCGGCATTAGGCGCGGATGATGAGGAAGACCCTCAAGGCATTAGCTATACCAGTGGTAAAACGGCGGCTCACTTTGCGGCTGCGGGTGATACTGGCGGTGATGCTTTGAATGATCCGATGGATGAAGCTAACCAAAAAGGTTATAAAATTTGGTTTGCAGGTAAGCCTGTGTATGTATTCGGCGGTGATGATTCCGGTGTATACAACCAATCTACGGGTAAGTTTGAACATACTGGACAGTATCAGTTGAAACTTATACGTACGCGTACCGGTGTTTACCTCAGCGTATTAACGTCGGAAGCTGTTTCAGCGCCTGCGATTGTGGCTGAAGAGATTCTTTGGGATATTAAAGAGAATCTACCGCGTTCTTGATCTACCGTATAATGAAAAACAAGGGCCTTAGGGCCCTTTTTTGTGGCCAGAAGTAAAAGATGGAGTGTTATCTATGCGTGCAGTTATCTTAGATTTAAAAGGGCTAGAGACCTTGGATTTTACAAAACTTAATGGCTGTGTCGAGGAGTTAGTTAGTTATAGTACAACGGCAGAGTCGCAGGTTATCGAGCGAGCGAATGGCTTTGATATTGTGATCACCAATAAAACGGCGCTCACTGCAAAGACGATAAGTACGCTTGAAGGAACAAAGCTCATCTGTGTTTTGGCAACCGGAACAAATGTTGTCGATAAACAGGCTGCGCGAGAACGTAATATTCCGGTGTGTAATTGCGTCGCTTACGGCGTTGATTCCGTGGCTCAGCATGTCTGGTCTCTGATCTTAGCGTTGCATACCAATTTGTTGAGTTATACGCGTAATATCTCTGAGGGTGAGTGGCAGAAATCAGATCAATTCTGCTTTATTCATCACCCCATCGTTGAGCTAAAAGGCCGCACGCTTGGAATCGTTGGTAATGGCAACTTAGGCAAGGGGGTTGCCGCCATCGCTAGCGCATTTGGAATGGAGGTGGTTATCTGCCAGAAAATTGGTGAGACCAAGGCTGCAAAGAGTGGTGAACTGCCCTTTGATAAATTTGTGCAGGAAGCAGATGTGATCAGTTTGCACTGCCCGCTAACCGATGAGACAGAAAACCTGTTTACACTTGATGTATTTAAAAGAATGAAGCCAGAGGCGTTTCTTATTAATACTGCGCGCGGTGGGATTGTAAATGAAGGTGATCTTGCGGAAGCTTTGCGTCAAGGCTTATTGGCTGGGGCAGCCGTTGATGTGTTAACAAATGAGCCACCACGTTCTGGTAACCCTCTGCTTGATAACATCATACCAAATTTGATCGTTACGCCACATATTGCATGGGCAAGTGAACAAGCGAGAGCGAAAATCATTGAGCAAACGGCTGAAAATATTCAATCGTTTACTCAAGGTCAGCCCATAAGAACGGTTTAAGCTTTTAAAATGGGCACGTACTGCTGAAGCTTACGATTTCCCCTGTTTCAGGATGGGGAAAGGAAAGCTGCTCAGCATGAAGTAATAAACGATCAGACTTGGCTTCATTTTCGGGATCAGCGTAAAAGCGATCACCTATAATGGGATGCCCCATCGCTTGCATGTGAACACGAAGCTGATGCGAGCGGCCTGTGATAGGGGTCAGCTCAACTCGGGTGCCTAACGCCGTTGTTTCGGTGACGCGCCAGTGGGTAAGTGCATTCTTGCCGTTTTCAAAGTCCACAATCTGTAATGGTCTATTTTCCCAGTCGCATATCAGAGGAAGGTCAACGCTACCTTCCTGGTCTTTCGGTGAGCCGGCAATAATGGCTTGGTATCTTTTATCGGTTTTTCGCTCTTGGAAGCTACGGCTGATCTCGCGTTGTGCTTCCAATGTTAACGCTAAAACCATGATACCTGAGGTCGCGTAATCTAAACGGTGAACGACCCTTGCCGTTGGGTATTCGGCTTGCACCCGTCGCCAGAGGCAGTCCTGCTTGTCTTCGCCACGCCCAGGGACGGACAAAACATCCCACGGCTTGTTAGCAATAACAAAGCTTTCATCGGCATAGATAATATCAACCATTAGATGCGCTCAAATAAGATCAGTGATTCAACGTGGGAGGTATGAGGGAACATGTCCATCACACAGAAACGAGTTGCCTGGAAGCCTTGTTCGATTAACTCCGCACCGTCTCTTGCGAGCGCTGCAGGGTTGCATGAAACGTATAAGACCATCTCGGGTGTGTGCTGTTTGAGCTGCTTGATAATCTCAAGTGCGCCGGTTCTCGGTGGATCAAGAAGGATCTTATTAAAGCCTTTTTTATACCAAGGCATTGCACGTAAGTCGTTGGTGAGATTGGCTTTATGAAATTCGCAATTGCTAAGCAGGTTTTGTTTCGCGTTTAGATTAGCGCGATCAACCATCTCTTCCACACCCTCAATTCCGACAATGCTGTCGACTTGGCTAGCAATAGGTAGGGTGAAATTGCCAATGCCGCAGAACAGATCGAGTACGCGGTCATTTTTGCTAAGCTTTAACCATTGCATGGCTCTTTCAATCATCTGATTGTTAACTTGTGCGTTAACTTGGATGAAATCACCTGGTTTGAAGCTAATCTCTGTGCCCGTAGCAGGGATCGGGTAGTCTAGCTGTGCCTCGCCTTCGTAAGCTTCTACTTTATGGCCGTGATCAAAATAGAGTTTGAAATTGTGTTTGTTGGCCAGTTGGTTTAATCGCTCGCACAACGCTTCGTTAGGGCGTTTTTTAATTCTAAGGGTTAGTGCGCCTTCCTTTTCCCCCATGCTGATTTCAGCATGAGTAATCTCTTTAAACGTTTCGGCCGTTTCTAAGATCTCGGGGAGCTCTGCCAGGATATTGTCCAGAGGCTTTTCTAGAACAGGGCAGTGCTTAATATTTAGGAGTTTGCTGCTTCCCTTGCGGCGAAAACCAACAATGGCGCTACCGTCGCGGGTTAATTGGTTGATGCCCAATCGACAGCTGCGGCGATATTCCCAGCTCGAACTATTGATGGGGGCTTCAACAGTAGTTGGTTGAAATTTTCCTAAGCGTGCAAGCTGGTCTATAACAAGCGTTTCTTTGGTGGTGATCTGCTGTGAATGGTCAAGATGCTGTAGATCACAGCCACCGCATTGCCCATAGTAATCACAATGGGGCTCACTACGCTGCTCTGATGGGCTAACCACTTCAGTGCAAGATGCTTCATCATAGCGACGGTGTTTGCTTTCCAGCTGAAACTTAACCTCTTCGCCGGGCAGTGCGCCAGAGATGAAGATCGTTTTACCTTCGTGTTTGGCAATGCCTCGTCCTTCATGACTGAGCGCCTGAATTTTGATAATTTCAGGGTAGTCTGTATGGGTCTTGGACGGTTTTGTTTTCGTGGCTTTTGGTCGGCTAAAAAGGCTTTGTTTACGTTTCATCAAAAGGTACCAGCTGATTAGCCGGCGATTTTAACAGAGATTAAGCTATTTTTTATACATTTCCGCCAATAAACCAAGGCAAGCAGAACCAGATGTAAATGATCAGCTCATTAAGTTGTTGGCAGCTTCCTAGGCAGTCTCCTGTATAGCCCCCGATCCATGTTCGGAAATAGGAGGCTAGCCACAAAGTTATGCAAACCAGTGGTACAAGCACACTGAGGTAATGAAGCGGCGAGAACATAAAGCAGAGCAAGACCGGTATAAAGGCGATCAGCAGATCGGAAGTCGTTAGTGGGCTCAGGGCTGAGGCCGCTTTGCTTTGTTCGTCTGAACGCACATATTTTTCCCTATAGATAATGATAAGTGGCAAAAACCGGCTAAGGCAGTGGGCGCTGATAATAATGAGCGCGGTCTGCTCGATATTTATTAAAGCGCTATATTTGATGAGTAGGGCCATGAGGAGGGCAATCACGCCGTAGTTACCCACTCTCGAATCTTTCATGATGTTGAGAATGGTTTGTTTGTCCCATCCGCCACCAAAACCATCACAGGTATCGGCTAGACCATCTTCATGAAGTGCTCCTGTCATCCAAATGCTGGCAACCATGGAAAAGATAATCGCAAGGCTGTCAGGAAGAATGAAACTGCCTAACCAATATATTAATGCGGTATAAAAACCGATGATAAGCCCAATCCATGGGAGGTAGCGATTGGCTTGGGCTTGGTTTTCAGCTGAGTACTCGACCCATGAAGGTGCGCTAAACCGCGTGTAATAGGTCAGCGCATTGAAAAAAAGATGTAGCTGGCGAGGGTATGATTTCATTAAACTGATAGTCCAGAGTCGTTATTGAGTGCCAGTTAAGCTGTGCGCATAAGATATTTTGAATTATTGTACTGTATTTATTCCTTTCGCAAAGGACAAGGTTAGCGTAGCAGATGATTGAAGAGCATAGATTTGCCCCATTTGTAAGAATTTTAGGTAAAGGTAAAAGTGGAACACGTTCTTTAACCCGTGAAGAGGCTGCTGAGTCCATGGGGATGATCCTTGATGGGCAGGTTAGGCCAGAGCAGTTAGGTGCTTTTCTGATGCTGTTAAGGGTAAAGGAGGAGGCGCCCGAAGAGTTAGCGGGTTTCGCCGATGCGGTACGTGCACGTTATGCTGTTGGTCGTGAAATTGCGGTAGATCTAGATTGGTCTACTTACGCCGGTAAGAAAAATCGTCACCCATGGTATCTGTTGGTTGCTTTGTGTTTGGCAAGCCATGGCCGAAAGGTCTTTATGCATGGTTCAAAAGGGCATACGCCTGGACGAGTCTATGTGGAAGATATGTTAAGCATGTTCAACTTACCGTCATGCGATAGTTGGTCGAAGGTTGAGACTGAATTATCCCGCGTGAGTTTCGCTTATATGTCGGTTGATTATTTTTGCCCGCCACTGGGCGATATTATCCAACTAAGACCGATCTTAGGTCTGCGCTCACCGGTTCATACGCTGTGCCGGATGCTTAATCCTGCACAGGCAGAGGCAAGCATTGATGGTGTGTTTCATCCAGCTTATGGGCCTATGCACCAGAAAACTGCACAGTTGTTAGGCGGGGCTCGAAACCTGACGATGAAAGGGGACGGCGGAGAAGCCGAAATTCGCCCGGATGCAGAGTGTCTATTGCAGTGGGTCGAGAATGGCGAACTGAAAGAGTACGACTGGGAGCGTATTGTCGCGAAACGGTTCGTAAAGGAAGAGAGTATTGAGCCTCAAACACTGCTGAATGTATGGCGTGGTGATGAAGCGCATGAGTATGGCGAGAAAGCGATTATCTCGACAATGGCGGTAGTATTAAGGCTGCTAGGGGAAGAGGGTGATGTTGCGGCCTTGTTAGCTCAAGCGGCTGAGTTATGGCAAGGCCGTAAAGTATCAATGTTTAGCTAGTGTTGATTATCCCTTTGCTAGATAGCAAATTGCGTCGTTAGTCCCGACGCAATTTGTCTGATACAGCGATAGGCGATGGGAAATTAAAGATCACGATATAACTCGATAGCAGGAATGTCAAAATAGCCGTCGCTTGAATAACGTGAGAGGCCTCTTCACCGATCATCATCGCTCCCGCTGCGATGTAAGCGATCAGCAATGAAAACTCACTGATCTGTCCTAATCTAAATCCTACTTCCCAACCCAGTGATGATGATTCGCTAATTCTGCTGAGAAGAAAGCGGAAAATAACGGGTTTCAACACTAGTACCAGTAGCGCCAAGATCAGAGCAGGGATCGCGATTAGGCCAACCAGTGAAAGGTTGAAACTTGCACCAATCGAGAAGAAGAATAGGATTAAGAAAAAGTCGCGTAGCGGTTTTAAACTCGTGGCTATGTATTGTGAAATTGGGCTTGTCGCAATGGATACACCCGCAACGAAAGCGCCAATTTCCGCAGATAATCCTACTAAATTCGCTATTTCTGCCAGACCTAAGCACCAACCGATGGCAAGTAAGAATATATACTCGTGGAAACGGTCGAATTTTTGAATAAGTTTCAAAAGCACATATTTTACAAAGACAAATGCGCCAAGAATAATCAACGGTAGGGCAACTAAGGTTTTAGCAAATTGTGCCATGGTGTCGCTGCTGGTGGATTCGCTGCTTCCGCTGTACAGGAATAGAAGTACCATAATAGCGATAACGTCTTGCAGTAGTAGCATGCCTACGACAAGCTCACCTGTATGTCGATGGTGGAGGACGGTTGTGGGCAGTAGCTTAATGCCGATAATCGTACTGGAGAACATCACCGCGATGCCGATGATCATGCTTTCTGTTTGTGTGTAACCAAAGCTGAAACCAACGCCATACCCCATTGCAAAAAAGAGTATCGAGCTTACGATCGCCACCAGTGTGGCTTTCTTCAGCATGTGTAATAAGTGTGAAGGCTGCATATCTAAGCCAAGAAGGAACAGCAAGAAGATAATGCCAATATGCGATATTTCAGTGAGAAGTTTAGTGTCCGTAACCATCTCTAGCCCATAAGGGCCAAGGATTGCACCTAGCACTATATAAGCAACAAGCAGCGGTTGACGGGTATATAGCGCTACTGAAGCGATAATAGCTGCGCCAGTAAAGATTAAGAAAAAAGAAAAAACTAGCGACTGATCAGTCATTCACGCGATCCTTGAAAAAACTTCTCTAAATATAGCAAGTTAAAACATGCTTATTCAATTGCTATGCCTGGGTATTTGTTCCTTGGCAACGTTAAATTTTTATATGTTGCCAATGTTGTTGCTGCCAAATGCGAATAAACGCAAGTGAGGAAAGCGTGCGGTAAATAACCTGCACACACCAAATACCAAGGAGACCATACCCTAATGCGGGTCCAAACAGCCATGCTAGGGGCAAGTAAAAGCCCCAAAGGCCAAAAGAGGAAATCATAAGGACTGTACGATTCGCTCCTACGCCAAATAGCGCCTGGGTGAGCACAATTGCGGCTGCGTCTAAGCAGATGGCGAGCGCGGTTAATTGTAAAGGTATCACCGCTTCTGCGATTAACGCTTCTGATTGAAGAAAAATAGCAAGTACTGTTTCAGGGAAAAACCAAAGTGGGGTGCTCAATAAAATCATCACGGCGATCGCCGTTTTGAGCACATCCCAACCCCAACGAAGCGCCTCCTCTGGTTTTGATTCACCTAAGGCATGGCTTACTAACGATGTTGAGGCAACGCCAAGGCCGACAGCAGGCAAAATAAGAAACAGTGATAGGTTGATAAGAACGTGCGCAATGGCTTGTTCGCTTGTCCCAAGTTGGCCGATGATCCAGATGAGAATACAGATCGCCATCGATAATAAAAATTGTTGCAGAGAGTGGGGGATCGATAGTCGAAGTAGACGGATGAAATCCGATAGGCTTTGAGAGTGCCAGCGGAATAAACCGGCACTGTTTGCATTCCTATAAACCAATAGTGCATTGAGAATAGCGCCAGAATATAGCGCGATTGCACTGCCTAAACCGGCTCCAGGTGCGCCCATTTTGGGTAGCCCAAAATAGCCAAAGATCAGACAATAGCTAACAGCAACGTTGAGGATATGGGTGAATAGCAGCACTTTAAAGTAGGTGACTGGTGTTTTGTTACCGTTCCACCATCCTCGGAAAGAGAGGTTGAGTCCAACGGCAAGCATCGCCGCTGTTCTGTAATCAAAGTAATCTTCAGCGATATCTTGAACGGCAGAGTCGCCCGACATCAATGACACGATCCAGTCGGAGTGATGTATGTAGAGCAGGCTTAGGGGTAAAGCGAAAAGAAAGGATATGAATATCCCCCAGTGCACAGGGCTGGCTGCATTGTTATGCGTACCTGCCCCTTTATGTCGCGCAACAAGGGTTTGTACACCTGATGACAGCCCTAAGATAAGGCTGATCGCGACAAAGTTAGCGTAACTGCCGATACCAACCCCTGCTAAAGAGGCTTCACCAAGTTGTCCAACGAGTGCGGCATCGATTAGGTTCAATACACTCTGCGATAGCATACCGGCAATAATTGGTAGCCCGAGCGTTAGAATGACCTTTTGCCGATTTAGTGCAAACATAGAGTAGGACGCAAAAAGCGCAATTCTAACAGATATGACTGTCCTGAGTAGGTTAAACGATGAGAAATAAGGCGTTAAAAAGGTACCTGCTTCGTCAAAAGAGCGGATTAAACGCGGTGAAGTTGTTTAATAGTTGATCAATTTACTCGGGAATAGATTGGGTGTATCCTATAGTCATTCAAGATTAGGCTTAACATACAGGACATCGTATGAATATTACCGTTACAGAAACGGCTGAAGATTATCTAGTAGAACTTCTCAGTAAGCAGGATGTGGAAGGTATGGCTGTACGTATGTTCGTCACCCAGCCTGGTACTTCCTATGCAGAAACATGTTTGGCATATTGTAAACCTGATGAAATCATCGAAGATGATGAAATTATGGAGCTGGCTAAATTACGTTTCTATATTGAAAACAATAGCATTCCATATCTCGATGAAGCGCATGTCGATTTTGCAAAAGATCGGATGGGTGGCCAGCTAACGATTAAGGCACCTAATGCAAAAGTGCCAAAAGTTTCGCCGGATAGCCCAATCGCGGAACAGATTAACTATATTCTTTACTCTGAGGTCAATCCTGGTCTTGCTTCCCATGGTGGTGAAGTGAAGTTAATGGAAGTGGTCGAAGAGGAAGACGGCCAGATCGCTATCTTGCAATTTGGTGGCGGTTGCCAAGGCTGTAGCGCCGTTGATATGACACTTAAAGATGGTGTTGAAGCAACGCTTGTAGAGCGTATAGCAGACCTAGTCGGTGTGCGTGATGTCACCGACCACAGTGTACGTGAAAACGCTTACTATAAGTAAGCCAAGTTAAAAAAGGGGAACTTGCTTCCCCTTTTTTATTGTCTCTGGCTCTTGAAGCGGCTATAAGATTAAGGTACTCCTATTACCTATAATCTTCACAACTCCCCGAAACGCAGTTTTATTTTTATCTTGTCGGTTGCATTTAAGTAAAACGACCCCCATGTAACCATAAATCGCGTTTTTAAAGAATTTATCCGCAGAGCATCGCGGACCTGTTTGATGAGGCTTTTGAGCATGACTCAACCTGATGAATCTCAGTCACAAGTTATTGAATTACCCGTTCTGCCTTTACGGGATGTAGTTGTATATCCGCATATGGTTATTCCACTGTTCGTTGGCAGAGAAAAATCTATTGATGCACTAGAAGCCGCTATGGCGGGTGAAAAAGAGATCCTATTAGTCGCGCAAAAAAATGCGTCGGACGATGAGCCTTCATCAGATGATCTGTTTGAAGTAGGTACGGTTGCATCGGTTCTGCAGATGCTAAAACTTCCAGATGGTACGGTTAAGGTTTTAGTTGAAGGGGATTATCGTGCAACGATCCATAGCTTGCGTGAGGAAGATGGATTCTTTACTGCACAAGCTGCGGTCCTTCCTATCGAAGAGCTGACTGAAGCAGAAGATGAACTCTACAAGCGTACTGTGCTTGAACAGTTTGAACGCTTTGTGCAAGTGAATAAAAAGATTCCATCTGAAGTCCTTTCATCTCTGCAAAATATTGATGATGTTGGTCGTTTAGCCGATACAATTGCTGCGCATATGTCTCTGAAGCTAGAAGAGAAGCAGCAGATTCTTGAGATGTTAAGTAATAAAGAGCGTCTAGAGCATCTGATGGCGCTGATGGAATCAGAAATTGATCTGGTCGAAGTGGAGAAAAGAATCCGCGGCCGGGTTAAAAAACAGATGGAGAAAAGCCAGCGCGAGTATTATTTGAATGAGCAGATGAAGGCTATTCAAAAAGAGCTGGGTGATCTAGATGAATCTGGCACCAACGACATGGATGAGCTTAAGAACCGCATTGCTGATGCTAAAATGCCACAGGAAGCGTTCGATAAGACCATGGCGGAGTACAATAAACTTAAGATGATGTCTCCGATGTCAGCTGAGGCGACCGTTGTACGTGGCTATATCGATTGGATGCTTTCTATTCCTTGGTCTAAACGTTCAAAAGTGCGCCATGATATGAAGCGCGCTGAGAAGATATTGAACCAAGATCATTACGGCCTCGAAGAGGTTAAAGACCGCATCATTGAGTACTTGGCGGTCCAGAAGCGAGTTAAGAAGCTTAAAGGTCCAATTCTATGTCTTGTTGGGCCTCCTGGTGTAGGTAAAACCTCTCTAGGGCGTTCTATTGCGCGTGCAACCAATCGTGAATACGTACGTATGGCGTTAGGTGGTGTACGTGATGAAGCTGAGATTCGTGGTCATCGCCGTACTTATATCGGCTCGATGCCAGGTAAGCTATTACAGAAAATGGCGAAAGTTGGGGTGAAGAACCCGCTCTTTTTATTGGATGAGATCGATAAAATGGGTATGGATCAGCGTGGCGATCCAGCTTCAGCGTTATTAGAAGTATTAGACCCAGAACAAAACGGTAGCTTCAACGACCATTATTTAGAAGTTGATTATGACCTTTCAGACGTTATGTTTGTTTGTACATCCAACTCAATGAACATTCCTGGTCCTCTACTTGACCGTATGGAGATCATCCGGATACCGGGATATACGGAAGATGAGAAGCTAAATATTGCTCGAAACTACCTAATTGAAAAACAATTTAAGAATAATGGCCTAAAAACAGGTGAAGTAGACATTACAGATAGTGCCATCACAGGTCTTATCCGCTACTATACCCGCGAAGCCGGTGTTCGTGGTCTAGAGCGTGAAATCGCTAAGATCTGCCGTAAAGTTGTTAAAGACCTCGCGCTCGCCAGTAAGAAAGATACTGTTGTTATTGGTAGTGATGAGCTTGAGCATTACAGCGGCGTCCGTAAGCATAATTTTGGTATTGCTGAAGAGCAGGACCAAGTAGGATTAGTAACCGGTTTAGCGTGGACTCAAGTGGGTGGCGACATCCTAAGTATAGAGACCGCGGTTGTACCAGGTAAAGGTCGTCAGGTGACTACAGGTAGTCTCGGCGATGTAATGAAAGAATCGATACAAGCTGCACTGACTGTTGTGCGTAATCGTGCTGATTCTTTAGGTATCGCACCTGATTTTCATGAGAAGAAGGACGTGCATATTCACGTTCCTGAAGGTGCAACACCAAAAGATGGCCCAAGTGCGGGTATCGGTATGTGTACGGCTTTAGTCTCAGTTCTAACCAATATTCCGGTTAAAGCTGACGTGGCAATGACGGGCGAAATAACGCTTCGTGGACAAGTTTTACCTATTGGTGGATTGAAAGAAAAACTGCTTGCAGCGCATCGAGGTGGGATTAAAACCGTAATTATCCCTAAGGAAAATGAGCGCGATTTGAAGGAAATTCCCGACAATATCAAAGCAGATCTCGATATTAAGGCGGTTAAGTGGATCGATGAGGTACTTGAGGTCGCACTTAAATTTCAGCCAAAACCGATAGAGCAAGAGGGTGAGAAAGTGGTCACTGCAAAGGAAAAGTCAGCAAAAGCTGAGCCGGAGCAAATAAAGCCACATTAGAGTTCATCAGGTGTAGAAAGGTGCTCAAGTTGTCTTGACACCCCTTTCTACCGCTTGGTATAAATGCTTACCATCTTGCTGGGCATGGACAACGGATAAACTAAAAATAACGATCTATTTAAAGGGGAACAACGTGAATAAGTCTGAACTGATCGACGCTATCGCAGCTTCAGCCGACATTCCTAAAGCAGCCGCTGGTCGCGCACTTGACGCAACTCTAGAAGCGGTTACTGGTGCACTACAGAATGGTGATTCTGTGGCACTTGTAGGTTTCGGCACATTTTCTGTAAAAGAGCGCGCAGCTCGTACAGGTCGCAACCCGCAGACTGGCAACCCAATTGAGATTGCCGCTGCTACACTGCCAACTTTCAAGCCTGGTAAGGCTTTGAAAGACGCAGTAAATAAGTAAGATCTGATCGCGTCACGATCTTACTTTAGGGAGTGGTAGCTCATTTATGGGCTACCCGACCTTCAAACCGGCTCTAAATGGTTTGCAGGTCTCGGGTTAAAATCCCGTTAGGAGCGGTAGTTCAGTTGGTTAGAATACCTGCCTGTCACGCAGGGGGTCGCGGGTTCGAGTCCCGTCCGTTCCGCCAACTATGTAGTGTTCGTTTTACGTTCCTATATAGATCAAGTAGCTGATTCCTTTATAGGATAAAGCTCTAGAATTTCAGAAAGGCGCTTTCATTGAGAATGCGCTTTTTTTATGTGTAATGATTACTGCCGGGTTAAGAGGGCACAATGCTACAGTCCATTCGGGATAACTCTCAAGGAATAGTCGCCAAGATCATCGTTGGTTTGATTGCGGTTACGTTTGCTTTATTTGGTGTTGAGTCACTTGTCAGTTTAACAGCGGGCAGCAATGCGCCAGCTACCGTTAACGGTGCTGAAATAAGTCAACAAGAACTCTATCAGGGTGTGCAGCTTCAGCGTCGTCAGATGCTTTCTCAAATGGGAGATGATGCAGATCCGGCGCTACTTGATGAAAACTTGATCAGCAATATGGTATTGGAAGGCTTAATCGAGCAGTCCATTCTTGTACAGTCTGCAGAAAATCAAGGTTTGACTTTCTCCGACGCAATGATTGATCAGTTGATTTTAACAACGAAAGATTTTCAACAGGACGGTAAATTTAACCGTGCACAGTTTGAAGCTGTGCTGCGTAATGCCGGCCTGACGCCATTGATGTATCGCGCTCTGGTTCATAAAGAGAAGGTGACAGAGCAGGAGCGTGTCGCTTACATGTTATCTGCATTCACACTGCCTTCAGAGCTTAAAACGATTGCTGAGCTCGATAGTCAGACACGTGATCTACGCTACTTTACACTGTCTGCAGACCCTGTTCGTCAATCTGTTTCTGTGACAGAAGATGAAATTGCTGAATACTTTGCAGCTAATAGTGGTCAGTTTTTAACAGAAGAACAGGTCGCTATCGAATACCTATTACTTGAGCGCTCGGCGCTAGAAGCGGGTATCGAAATTTCAGATCAACAGCTTCAGAATGCTTATCAGCTTCTGGTTGATAACTACCAAGCGCAAGAACTTCGCCATTCGGCACATATTCTTATTGAGATCTCTGATCAGCAGGATGATGCTGCGGCTAAAGCAAAAGCTGATGCACTAGTGGCACGTATTGCTGCAGGCGAAACATTTGAAGAGGTTGC
>Ga0193952_1000369_pt1 | contig 19234 bp, 15 predicted proteins | sample BB_3_MG_FD_140368 | JGI IMG/M metagenome (GOLD analysis project Ga0193952, IMG submission 140368) | Microbial mat bacterial communities from the Broadkill River, Lewes, Delaware, United States - BB_3_MG | ecosystem: Environmental > Aquatic > Freshwater > River > Microbial mats | place: USA... | reverse complement strand
TCCTGTTACATATCAAAGTATTGCGCCAATAGTAAAGACACTGTATTATTGGCGCCTCTTTTGAAGGGCCTATAGCTCAGTTGGTTAGAGCGCCGGACTCATAATCAATGAGTCTAAAGAAAAAGAGAAAATGGGCCTATAGCTCAGTTGGTTAGAGCGCTCGACTCATAATCGATCGGTCGCAGGTTCGAGTCCTGCTAGGCCCACCATTTTCTCTTTAAAATCAAAAACTTATTTATAACTTTCTTGCTCACCCTCCCATCTCTAGGGTTTTCAAATAGTAACCCTTAATCTCCTTCTTACTTTCTTAAGAAACAATAGCCGTACAAATATATTTTAGGGTTACCCCGGGGTAACATTGAAGAAAAAAGCAGGCTTACTTAATCAGCCCCAAGCTTACTGACTATTTAATGGAATGAATTATTATGAAAGGAGTTCATTGATGAGCATTCTTACAGTTTCAACTGAACTAGCAAAAAGAAACAAGATCCCTCTCATTATTGAGGGTGCTAAAGCACTACAAAGCCAACCGTCAAGCAAGCAAGAAATAAATGAATCCATAAATACACTTAAAGGCTTCATTGAAAGAAACAAGCATCATAAGGCTGTAGCCCTTGGCTTAACACTTGTGGTTTACAATCCAGATAGAGTGATATCCATCCTTCGCCGAAAAGGTCTCTTAAGAGCGTCAAGATACAATTTTCGCTCTAAAGGCTTAGAGGTTCTCATAGATTCGATAATAGCTATACAACCAAATGTAAAGCAGGAGCTACTGGACTACTTATTCTCAGTTAAAGCCCTATTAAAAGCAGCTCCGCATGCACTCAAGTTAAGAAAAAAAATCATTGATCGTTTAGGAGCCAGAAAAAACACTGCTCTCAAAACTCTCCTTGTCACAGTCAATCATCTATTTTCTCTAGGATGGAATAACAGCTCAGAGGCTAAATCTGATCAACTAGAATACTGGAGCGCTGAGGATTTAGCACTTGCATACTCATACATTCTGGCACTTTCTAAGAATGAACTGGGCATCAAGCATACAACATGGATTAACGTAGACCTAAATCTAGGAGCTCCTTTAGAAAGTATTTACGCAGGTATTCTTATTGATGCTGCAAAACTCAATGAGTTTCTTGAGGTTGAAACTTTAATAGATGGTATGCCATATAAAGTTAGCGCAGAAAAAGAAGCTATAACAGTGTCCTCTATTGATCCATCATTCGAAAGATCAATTCGATTGGGGTATATACAATCAGAAATACAACAAGATGTACGCATTCAGCACATAGCTAAGATCTGTTCATTACTTCCAGAAGACGAAGTTCCTAAAACACTTGAGGAGTTAGTCGAAGCCTCTTACGAAGCCGGTATAAGTTCTTTAGTAGAAATCCAGGAAGAACCTCAAGAACGACTAGTCCTTAAAATACCGAACTCAAATGTGTTTTTAGACTTATTGATCAGCGACCACTACTATACTGAAGAGCTAGCTGGGCTAGCTGGAATAGAAATTGATAATTTTCTAACGACATTTTCTGGCGGCAGCCTACCTGTTAGCCAAGAGTTAACAGTGAATGACATATACAAGACCCAACGCTTATTCAGAATAATAAATACTCTATATAAGTTAAAACTGAATGAAATTGAAAATGAGGATCACCGCCGTCGGCTGCTCATTTCTTCAACAATACCTGTAATGCCCAGAGACAGTCTTAAGCAGCTGCTAGAAACAATAACGTCTGAAAGCAAAGCTGAAGACATCATCAGATTACTGACGCTTGATGTAAACCAGGACTATATTGATATCCAATACAAGCCCTTAATAAAGCAAGATAATTTCTTGATCTTCCCACCCGCAATTGCAAGCTTGTCTAATTTACCTCGAAATATCATTATATCTAACAATCTAAGATCGCAGCTTCTTCCTGAAACTGACCCAATGCAAAGCGCCGTTATGAATGCACTGTTGAGCCAAGGATTCAAAGCTCAGGCTGAATTCACATTCAATATCGATGGCAAACGCGAAACCGATATTTTTTGTTGGAAAGATAACTTTTTATTTGTATTTGAATGCAAAAACTCCTTTCACCCTTGCTCTGCACATGAGCTTAGAACCAGCTACGAGCATATAAAGAAAGCTGAAGATCAACTAGATATCCGACTGAGCTGGCTTAGCAAAAAAGAAAATCAAGAAAAGCTCTTAAGCGCACTGGGTTGGGATGTACCAGCAATAGACCAAGTTTATACAGGAATAATAACGGCCAATCGACTTTTCACCAGCCTTCAAAAAGGCTCTCACCCAGTAAGACAAGCACATGAACTAATCAATGTCCTGAAAACAGGAAAAATCGGAAGAGGCACGGCTGAATCCATCCCCTTCTGGAGAAATGAAACTTTTGCCGTTCACGATCTCATTGACTATTTAGAAGGTAAGAGTGTGGTCGAAATGCAACTAGCTAAACTAAAGCCACATAATAAGTCTATAAAACTGGGGAATATATCCATAAACTTCGATACCTTTATTATGGATATTCCGGTGATAAACACTTCAAATCAACTTCAAAATGAATCCTTATGCTCTGAACCTGGGTAGGAACTATAGATCAAACTACGCACAAGCGTAATTAATCAGCTGCAGCTTTAGTTGTGACCGCTAAAGTTAGCAGCCCTGCAGCACCTGTAAGCCATTTATTACCCCCACTTGCTTTATAAGTTGCATACATAGCTGCAGGAACGGTTACGCAGGAACTCACGACTTGCTTACTGGTTGGCTTTAAACCTAAAACCTTACGAACAAAGCTTTCACAATTAAACGTGATAAGTGAATACCTAACTTCTCCGATAAAACTTCTTGCGCATGCAATTACCTCGAGCTTGGTAAAGTTTGAGACCATAGATGAAAGAGAAACAGATTTTCCAGCTACAGCTTCTGTCCAGGTACGCTCGGTCACACTTCCCCTTGCTGCAGAGTTATCTATAACCATTGGAAAACCATCATCACCAATGCAGTCTGAAACAACAGCATAGTGAGTAAAAGTTTCATACCTGATCTTGATAATATCGCCTGGTTGATACGGGAATTTTCTTAATGAAGTCATTGTCGCTCCATGATATAAATTGACATTATTAATAGATCAAAAGACTTATGCCTTACAGGCATATATAACTTATACGCGAGTTAATGTCATGTTGCAACCCGGTTCAACTTATTCTGCCGTTGTAGGCGCTGTAATCGCTAATCAAAGAGAAATTTTAGATGTTTCGCAGGCTCAATTAGCCGAAGCTGTAGGTATTGGACAACCAGCTTGGTCTAGGATAGAGAAAGGTGAAAGCGCGCTTACAATTGACCAACTGGCGAGGGCTGCAAGTAGACTTAGTAGTTCCCCTTCTGAACTCTTAGCTATGGCAGACCGAACCGTTAAGGAAATGAGAGAGCAAGAGCTTAAAATTTCATATGAAAAGCCTCAGCGAAAAAGCAATACTGCAAAGAACACGGGCTTACTACTATTGGGAGGCGCGGCTTTAGCAACGCTGATCTACGCTGCTAATAAATCTAAGTAGGATTCAAATTTGATCTTAATAGATGGCAAAGCGGACTAAATGCCTTCTTCTGATGCCGTGAGACTCTATAGGAACGATATGTGAAATAGCTTGGAACAAGCTGTGATTTTCCTGTTTCTATGCTGTTAAGAACTAACTTATCCACGCATAAACGTACACGCTCATGAATTGATTTCCACGCATAAACGTACACGACTTTACGCATAAACATACACAAATCTACGCATAAACGTACACCCCCATACCAATCTACCCCTTATATTTCAATAAGTTAAACACTCCCCTATATACACCTTTAATAACCATATATAGATATGATCCTGTAGTTATTAAGCAACCATAGAAGTTTCGCATGCGAAAGAAATGACGATCAAAGCGATACAGACTACAGAAAATCCCCCAATTCCTTTAAGGAATAACCGCACCGCTCAATCCACGAATGGTAAACACTCCTGACTTCCCACACCGCTTTAGTCATAACTTCGTCAGCATCTATATCGGGTGACTGGAGCGGCCAATCAATTTGTTCAAAAGGCCAATTATAGATTAACCATTCTTCTGATAAATCCTGGCTAAAAAACAATTCAGAGAGCGTAAGGATTAACTGCCCAAAAGCTGATGAACGGTAAAGCATCAAATCACCCGACAAGCTACTTTGCATGACTCTAAAACAAAGAGTGGCAGTGGCTAAGTCTAAAGCTAACCTTTCAAATTCATCGTCATCAAACTGATAAAGAGGTGAAATAACAACTAGCCAAACTAGCAGTGATGATAAGCTGTATGGATCATAGAATTGCAAAAAGTGATCATCAACTCGCGGCCCAGGATAAAGATCCAGCTTATTCCAGCCCATCCTTGCATAATGCTTTTTCAGATCATCATATGATTCCGTCAAGCCGAAATAACCGGCATGAAAACTATCTTCGAATGGATACGGCTTAAGAGTACCTAACCTATAAAAACATGGGCTCCATTGTGCATCCAGCATTGAAAGGCAAACGTGAGCCTCTTGCCGAGTAGAGCTCTCTATCCCCGCTCCCTTCGAGGAGGATAAAGAGTCCAATATAGCAAAGTGACGGCTGACGTGGTCCCCAAATGCATTCTTATCATCTGATAAAAAGCTACAATCCACCCCTTTTGTCTTAAATTTATCAATCAGAGATTTTGATGGATCTTGCTGCCCTTTCCACCAGTAATAAAACTGAGTAGCCGCGATTTTAATTTTTAGCTTATCCCATACCTGCCCCGAAACTTTTTCTCCTTGCGGCTTAGACAAATCAGCTCCACTAATGACTGCTAATTTTAAACACCTCGCCCAATACATCGTTCTGAGCCGTTGAGTGGGACGAACCCTGTCCTCTTTTCTAGGTCTGCCAACTTTTCTGCGCATCAAAAAACCATTCGGATTAATTACCCAAAAAATTGAATTTCAAGAGATAAAAAACAGAATAACTCTATGTAATCATGAAGTTCAAGATCTAGTAACTAATTCGGAGTAATACAATGGGCTTTTACACAATCAACCAAGTTGCTGAACAATTGCACATGACAGTTGGCACTGTAAGAAACCGCTTATGTCGAGGCGAACCCATGCCGCCATCGGTCAAGGTTGGACGTAGACGTTTATTTCCAGAAGAGGACTTTAAAGATTGGATTGAACATAGAAAGCAACGCAACGATCAGCATGCTCAGTAGAGAGTATTCAGCGAAATGAGACCCTGCGACCACAAGCTAATAAAGGCCAGCCTATACATCCAGGAAAGAGATCCATGGATGGCAGGAGAAGTTTGCTTCATGCCCAGAGAACTGATCATGACAACGCTTCCACATAGACAGATACCAGGTTCAGAATATAAACGAATCAACGGGAATCACTCATTATCGATTCTAACCCCGTCAGAAATAGGCTTACCTTGGGGAAGCATCCCTCGACTGATCATCTGCTGGATAACAACAGAGGCAAAGAAAACAGATAGTCGGGAAATACAACTAGGTAGAAGCTTTAACAGCTTTATGCAGCAAGCGGGGCTAGGTAAAGCAACTGGCGGAACTAATGGGAGCTTGCCCCGTATCCGAAAACACGCCCAACAACTTTTCAGCTCAACAGTGTCATTCCATTCGAGCAGCAAGGAAAAATCTACTGAGCGCGGATATCGGGTCGCAGATGAACATTCGGTGTGGTGGGAACAGTCGAGTGATAAATCAAATGCTCCTATAACTGTCACGTTATCTGCTGCATTCTTTCATGAAGCAGTTAAAAACGCTGTACCGCTAGACTTAACCGTAGTTAGGACACTAAAACAGTCCCCATTAGCCCTGGACATATACTGCTGGCTAACTCATAGGTATTTCAAATTGAAACATTCAACGCACATTCCTTGGAGCTCAATAGCCGAACAATTTGGAACAAGCCATGTGGAGCTTCGTCAACTTCGCCGTCACTTCTTACGAAAAATAAGAGAAGTAGCTGTTTTGTATCCTGAAGCAAAATTTGAAGTAACAGGTGAACACCTAATTCTGCATCCAAGCAAGACTCATGTACCAGTGAAAAGAAATCCTCAAAAATGGCTTTTAGATGCTAAGCCTCTCTACGACCAGTAGGAATCAATCTGTTATTTCCCAAACTCCCCTCAATACCTAGAAAGAACTGTTAAGCAACACTCACATACTGCACCTTAGCTCAATCCATTACCTTTTAAGAGCTGAAAAGTGGACCAATAGTAGAAAGTTAGCTCCAGCTCCCTTTCCTCCCCCATCTAAAAGTGGACAAATAGTAGAATCAGCACACTCTCTTAGTATGAAGTGAGACCTAGCTGCATAATTAAATAAAATTAACCAGATTTAAGTAAAATTAACCAGATTTAACCAAATTCTACCGGATTCTACCGGATTCCCCTCTTCTCTCCCTCGCTAACCTTCTGAATTAAGTAGAATTCACTAGATTACAGTTACACTGGATGGCAGGATATGTGAATGTGCGCACAAAACGAGTTTTCTGTACACTTTCACTTAATCTTATTCGCTCTTTCGAGCTCAACGAATCCTGGTCTTCGACAACGAAGAGCTACCGCTCTTGGATAAAAGAGGTTCAAATGGAATTTGATACCGCTACAAAGTTCATATTCGGAATAGTGTCAGCCCTTGGCACATTTGCAGTCATCTTTCTCAATTCCAGACAGGCAGCTCAAGTAAAGTCAGAACTGCTTATAAAATTTGAAAACGCACTTGAGAAAGAACAGAAGCACTCTGTAACTGAGTTATTCCGACTTATTCATGGCGTGAGGATGAGTTATTCAGACATTGTCGAGCTAGTTAAGCATGATGAGTGCATAAAGATAATCTATGCCATAAGAAAGACACCTGGTTTAGTTCGCTATGAGAACGGTAAGTTCACATACACTAAAATAGCTAAAAATCCGTTCTTTAAGTTTGTAGATAGATGGATATACCTTACTAGCGTTGTCGTCTTCAGCTCACTTACCCTAGTATCTCTTTCAATGCTTGGTTTTGGTAATGGAGCCACTGCTGTCGCAGGATTTATCTTATCCCTTTTCGGTGCTTCAATGCTCGCTATGCAGTTACGACAACGCCGTTTTGATCAAATGGTCTCGAACCTCATATCCCCTTCAATTGAGCCCTAAAGCTTCACCCTTTCAACACCTATTACATAGACCTACAAAATGAAAGTTAAAAACTCTGCAATCACTTATACCGGTTACGAATACCAAACCCTTCATGGAGTAAGACTTCTAGCAGAGTGGCTTAAAACGCCTAGCAAATATAGCCGTGCAATTTTTGAAGCTGATCATGGTGGAGAAGAAACTCCAAGCGGCATAGATGATGTCGTTTTCCAAAGACCCGATGGTATATATGATTATTGGCAAGTTAAATTCACTCCATCTCCTGATAAACCCGAGAATGAGCTAACTTGGGATTGGCTACTAAAAAAATCTGGAAAAACAGATAGGTCTCGCTCCATTCTTAAGAAAATCTACGATGCTTTTAAGAAAGTTCCATCTGAAATGCTTGGCGAAGTTGTTTTACTCACAAATAAGAAGCCTGAAAGAAGCGTAGAATCTTGTATCTTTTCCCAAAAAATCAGATTCGAAGAAGTCGCTCCTGCTACACAGAGTGAAATAATCCATCAAGTAGGTAGTAGACAAGAAGCAGAACGTTTTTTTGCTGAATTAACAATTCAACATAGTGAAGGTGACTACCATACTGTCCGAAGGATGGTCACGTCAGAGCTAATGAAATTCTCTGATGAGGCTGGCGTTGAACGGCTGATATCAAAAAGTCGCGAATGGGCCATGTATCAAAACAACCCTCCTAGAGATGGATGGATTCATCTTCATCATATTAGAGAGATCCTTTCCAAAACTAGGCCAGATCCTATCCCGGAGTTATTCACGATTCCCGAGGATTACTGCTTACCTAATGCTGATTTCCATAATGGGCTGATGGAAAGCATATTAAATTCACAAGGAGAAATAATCACTCTAACGGGTAAACCTGGTGCCGGAAAAAGCACATATCTATCTTTTCTATGTGATGCACTAGAAAATAAGGAAATCCCACTAATTCGACATCACTATTTTCTATCCTTAAGTGATACTACTGAGGATAGGTTAAGCCCTAGAATTGTCTCTGAATCGCTATTACACCAGATAGACACCCAACATAAAGATGTAGGGGCTGACACTTCAAGGCCAGAAAATTTACGTGATGCTCTAACTTCTTGCGCAGAATTCTACAAACAGCATGATAAGCCATTTATAGTTTTTATTGATGGTTTAGATCATGTGTGGAGGGATAATGCAAAAAACAAGAGTCCACTAGACGACACTTTTCGCCAGCTTCTTCCAACAATAGATAACTGCATTCTAATTGTAGGTACTCAACCAGTAGATGATGAACTTCTTCCTAAAACACTAGTTAATTTCTCACCGAAGAAGACATGGACATGGCTTCCAGAGATGTCCGGCAATTCGATCTATGAGTACTTAAAATTACAAGTTGAATCTAATCGCTTATTCCTCAACTGTCATGAAAGCCAGTTTGAAGAAGTAATACAAGAAAGTGCAGACAAGCTATTCAGTGTCACAAATGGATATCCTCTACATGTAATTTACTCGACAGAATATCTGTCACATCAAGCCTCCCCACTATCATCCTGGACAATAGAAAAACTGCCCCCATGTGCTGATGGAAACATCTCCAATTATTACTCTGAGCTATGGAGAAGTCTAACTCACAAGCAAAGGGATGCACTTCACTTATGCAGCGGTTTTCCATTTGCATGGCCCAGAAAAGCAATTGGGCAAATTGTAAATGATCATTATGACGACTCACCAAGCATTGATGCTGTTGCCCATTTATTGTCTGAAGGTACAACGGGAGTAACTCCATTCCACGAAAGCTTAATCGTCTTCATTCGTGATCAGCTAGATCATGAAAGCCAAATTGACGTGTTACTCCCTTCTGTTTGCAATTGGCTGGAACATGAAGCTCCAAATTACCTTAAAAATAATTGGTTATGGTCGAGCCAAGCGAGAGCAGGCGATTCGTCAAACCTAAGACAAGGTCTTTCAAGGGACTGGATACTAGATCGACTTATTTTAGGTGTTCCTTTAAAGCAGTGCACTAGGCTACTAAATGAAGCGGAAACGTATGCATTTGAGGAGAGAAAGTATGCTGAGGCTTATCGCCACAGAGCATTAAAAACTAGATTACTTAATGGACCAGAGTTCCAAACTTGGGATCGACCAAGCCTCGATATCTTCTCATTAATAAAAGCCGACCAACTAACTTTAGATGACAAAGCATCTTCTACGCATGATGCCTCCTCAATACAGCTATCCATACTCGCTACTGCTTTTTGGTACAGAGGTGAATATGAAAATGCCAAATTCTATGCAGCTAAGGCCATAGATAGATATCGAGCCAAAACTAAGCTTTTATCTTCCCGACACTCTCAAGACGATGAAAGCGAAGCTAGCATGTTAATCAAAGCCAATGTGCTGACTGATAGCTTTGATTACGAATCAATCTTTAGAAAAGACAATTTTTCGAGTTGGTCTGATGGCTATATCGACAGTTTTAGAACTGCATGCTGCATGAAGGTTGACCTCGATTTGCTATTGAGAGCGAGAAAAAACTTAACTGATGATTCTCACCATGCCCGTAAAATCGAGTTAGATGTATTCCGACTTTGTGCTATTGAAGAGGCAGATATAACCTACCTGCCAGATTACAAAACCTTATATCAACGACCACTTATAAAGTTTGGAAAAGTGTTTGATGATGCTACCTTTTCAAAAGTAGTGGCACATCATATCCATGACCAAACAGCTATCTTCAAAGTTGAGACAACTGAAACTTACCACGATTGGTTCTTCTCATCCTTGATGCTCAAACTTTCCGCAGAAGCAGATTTCACTTGGATACCTGTTAAGGCGACATCAGATCGGGCTGATATTTCTAAACACTATGACCTACTTAACTACCTAGCCGAGTGCGTATCAGACTTAGTTATACATGAAGGTCATGCCAGATTTGATAGTGTCTCTACCCTATTGCCTATTGAACCAATACTCGACCAAGTTCAGTGGGAAACGCGCAATGCTGATATTCATTTCAAGCGCGCTTGGATAGAAATAGCAGCTGATTGCCACTTAGCTACTACTAAAAATTTTATTGAATATGATGACCTTTACAACACAATTGATACCGGCGTTTATCAAAGCCTTTGGCTAAGGCTCTGGTATAAGGAATTAGAAATTAAACTTCTGAGTGACCCCGCTGCAGAATATCTAATCCAAATAGAAAGTGAACGCTTATCAACTGAGCTCGAAGAGACTATTGAGAAATCAAATGGATACTTGGAATTAGCTCAGATCTCTTTGTTTCATGACAATACCACTTCCTTTGAGCATACATTGAGAATGGCATGGGACTTCGTTCTTGGATATGGCCATCATAAAGACCCGACTATATTTGATGTGCTAACTGCTACAAAATACCTGGCTTCTATAGATAATGAAGCTGCGCTTACTATCTTACAAAGAATTTCACCGGTCATTGCAAACATATCTGAATTTACAGATGGAGATGAGACCAGGCACTCCAAAACCACTCTTTCTTCTCTTCTTGCGAAGCTGAACCCACAAACAGCAGCTTCCGTATACGAACAAGAAATGAAAAATGGAGAATGGTATTCCTCAGAAGAAACTGTTCGTAGTCTTCTTAAGGAAGGCAACATAAGCACCCCGATTGTTAAGAGCTTATTCCTTTCAGGATTACATGACACCAACTACAACTTTCTAAAAGAATGTATTGAAAGCAATGACCCCGAAGCTCTTGAAGTTAAGAGTAAAATTGAGAACTTAATTGGCGAATCTTTTGAGAGTTTAGCGAATGGAAGAAAGCCAGAAACTAGTGAATTTGACGAAAAAATCAAACTTAAACCAGAAGACTACCCTCCCTCCAAGATCGAGGAATTAATCAAGGATCTAGATGGTAAGATCAGCACCAAAAAATTCTGGACAACCTGGTATCAGCACTGGGTAAAAGAAGGGTTTGAAGCAGAACTAGTAAACACTCTGCTTCCATACTGCCAAAAGCTACAAGATAGCTTTGACGATAAACGCTATCTCTTAGACCTAATGTTCTCAGGTCAGAAAAAGATACGAGGAAAGAAAAAAGCATTTGAGCTGCTTGTAACTGCTCATCAGGTTATGAATGGTTGGTCAGACTGGTATGAAAGTACCGAAGCAAGTCTTAATCGACTCGAAATTATCGCAACTCAATATCCAAACAGAGTTGATGAATTCATAACCTCTACCACCACTCAATCAGACCGATGGAATAACAAGCTAGGTAATTTAGTCATTCCAAGCGATAAGCTTGTTTATTTACAAGCTTGTAGCGGAAATGCTGTAGAAGCTCTCGAGCTAACTTTAGCAATGGTTGAAAGCTTAGAAGAAAGTGTTCGTAATCTAAAGCTACCTATTCCTAATTGGGATTGGCAAACTCACGACTCAATAAACAATGCATTAACAAAAGTCCTTGTTTCCAGGCTGAAGGATCCCGTACCAACAGTAAAGTTATGGGTGGTAGAACAAATATCTGACCTCTTAAGCAGCAGCTATGAAGAGCTTGAAAATATTCTGTTAACTGATCTGTCTAATCGACAATTAGAGTCAGAATGCATCGAGGTTCTTTGTGTGTTTTTAGTAGCAAAAAGCAAGGGCTATATTCCTCCTTGTAACTTGGGGAACCACATCAAAGCTAGATCAGTACTTTCTGATCTAATTCTAGATAAGCTACTTACAGAGACATCAGAACAAGGAACACATACCTACCCAGTCAGCCCATTTTTAAATATAGATGGTGACAATAATCGCTTCGAGTACTTTCAGGGGACTCACGTCCCCCTTTTGTATCAATCATGGTTAGAGAGAGTAGAAAAAAGAACAGGGATACCTCTGCCTGCTTTTTATCAATCAGAATGGAATAGAACCTTCGAGTACGAACCTGGCTTTGCAACTGATATACAGTTCTTTTTCAGTGGTGATCGTCAACGATCCACAGGACAATTCTATACTCAAGCTAGCCATCGAGGACGCTCTGCCTATTTGAGAGTTCTACAGCTGGCCAAACAATACTTTGGCATGCCTGATGAGTACGCGGCAGATATCGCAGTCCCTGCTTTGCCGATAGAACCAGCTTACATAGGTCTAAAACCAAGAACCCCTGCATGGATACCGGTTTGGAATCACAGCAAGAAACCAAACACTCATGAACTAACCATATATGCAAAGGAAATTCTTGCTAGCTTCAGAGCCGAAGATGAATCAGTTGACCTTCTTTCAGCTTCTTACCCGATTAGGCTAGATGAAAACAACTGGATCGACTTCACAATTGTGAAAGCGAAAACAAAGGAAGAGTTTCCTAAAACAGTCGAAATACAAAAGCGCTCAAGCTGCCTTTCTGTTGGAAGTTTGCTTGAAGATACTCTTTCATTCGAATGTTCACAGAACGGCTCAGACCCATCTTCCTTAACCACTATTCCTTACCCATATATGAGATATGGTCACTGGCACTCTGATTTAGAGTCTCGTGGCATACATGTTCCCATATCCAGTATTGATGATGTAAAAATCTCTACATCATCAAAGGACGGGGTATTGTTATTCGCTGCTAATGAAACAATCATCGCGTATGCATCATTTTGGAACAATCACTGGAAACCAATCCATCCAATTGGAGTACGCTCTCTTTGTGGTACCTGCACAGTAGCAAATAAAGAAACCACTTCCGTATGGAGTGATGACTCTGAAGCACTAAAATCTATATATATCATTAATGCTACTGTACTTACCTCTGAACACTCGTATGGCGAATACAATTCAGAGGAATATGCATTCCATGTTACGACCGAATAAATTAACTGATATTGGGATGCTCAGTTGAAGTTTTCATGAGTGCAGTCACTTACAGATATGCTGCAGGCACTATTTCCGCTATATGCAGCATAGCTGTACTTTGTTCACTAAAGGCGCGAGTTACTAATACCCTCATATATTTTTGCTATCAGACGCACCTCGGTAGATCTCATAAAGCTCATCGATAATTGGCTGAATATCCAATCGTAACCCTAGAGACTCAAAGGTAGCTGTGTCTGTAAAAAAAGCTCTAAAAAAGTGATATGGCACTTCGTCCCTCCGCATCTCTGGTCCCACATATGCTGGATACACATTTCCAACTATAGGCTTTGACCATAAATACTTGTCTAGATTTTCATCTAGGTGTTCAAGGTGATTTCTGAGATCTTTGTTTCGAATTGCGCTATCACTTCGTATATTGAAAGATTTACGTAAATTTTGGGCTCGTTTTTTATGGATCTTATTTATGCCTTTATTAATGGGCCAAAAATACTTTGAAAGGCAAGCGGTATGTATCAATATGTTTTGTATAGAATCAAGAATCGGATCTGTGAGGCTATCGGGGTCTTCTGCTGTGTTTGTAGCATCTAGGCACTGCACAAGGAATTGAATTGATGATATTGCTGATTCTAAATTGAACCTGATAGCTTGACCATAAAATGCCAGATGAGGAGGTTGAATCCCTTCATACATATCTATGTGATCTTTCATTTCTTCCATGACTACTCTCTTTATTTGCCCCCTAAAGTAACAATTGATTATGACCCCTTGATGGACCGCCACTTCATCACTGGGATGCTCAGTTGAAGTCTCCACTCCAGACATAGTTCACAACAACATTCAGTTTATCTGAGCCTATGCAGGGCAAAAGTTCTATTCGCATATTCAAAAGTAGCAGTATGATTACCTTTTTTGGTGATGCCCAGTAACTTCCTGATCACCCTTCTCTGTTTCCTAGTAGGTGCATCTATACATGGTTTGTATGTGTAAGATCCTAATCCTTGCACAGAGCAGATTCTTCTAGCATGAAGAAACATACCCACCTTTTTCATTGCATCGAGCTTATTAATATCGATTATCTTAATTAGTTTTTCTAGACGATTAATTTTCTGTCTGATGGTATCTATTGCCGTTTGATCATTGGTGACGTGAGGAGCTTTAGTCCATAACGGTTCATGATGAAATAAACGATTCCGATATGTTCGAATCTCATTCACAAGACTCAGAATTTTTTGCCTTGCCTGAGCCCTATCAGTGGACTCTAAGCTATGATTTTTAAACACCTTTCCTAATGATGTTGGCCACAGGTAACTAGCCTGAACACTGTTACTTGTTGCAGAGAAGCTATCAGTAAGAATAAACTCCCAAGCAGAGCAATCTGTAGCAGCAACGATTTCATCATGCGACCACACAGGATAAGTATAACCAGGAGGCAATTGAGCATTAGGTGGTAAACCTAGTATTTTCCGCTTCCATTCTGAATTTAGCTTGCCTTTAGCAGCTCTGATCTTCTGAAAGAACTTTGTATTTGGATCGTTTCTATCATTCCTATTTGGACCTGCAAAACCAATAGTATCCCACCAGAAATCACCAAAGCGTCTTCTTGCCTCCCTATCAATAGCATTTCTTAATGTCACCTCGAAATTCTGCAAGATCGGATAAATTGAAGCTGCTGCTTGCTGTGACCATATATAAATGCCGTATAGCTCTGCATCATCAACATGAGTAAAGACATTTTGATAACTATTCAAACGGCTGTTTGATATATAGGGGAGAATGGCAGGATAATTGAGACTATAAGGCATAATTTTTCGTTGCTCCATCAACACTCAAGACAGCAATTCTATGCTATTCCTTCACTTAGAGACATATCCAATATTTCTAGAGTTGACGCAGGAAATACGCTTAGCTACTATAGATGACATGAAGGGCCTGCAATAGCTGCTTCCCCTCTTAGTAGGTTCTAGCCCTGTTGCAATTAGGCAAAGATTAGAGATTCCGATCTTAGATTTGTATCTCACCTCATTGATGTAGAACTTAGTTTTATAGCAATGAACAAAAAAACTGACCTCAGGTCAGTTTTTTTGTGCCTGTAAAAAGTTAAAGTTACTTCAAAGATCTAACACATTCTTTCAATTCCTTCTGTGTATTTTCTATCTGTCTCAACAAGTCACGAATATCCAAAGACATACCCTCAGTACCTTTTTCCGTGCCAGCTAACCAGAGCTTCAATAGCCCCCCAAGCCTGCCTTGATCCGCATTAATTCTCAGAAGCTTCAGTATCATCTGCTGATCCAAAGTGCTCTTCACTTGATGCCCAATTCCTAAGGCCCTCAGATATGCTCCAGAGCTCATAGAACAGCCATCGGCACTTTCTGCGATCTCAGCCTTTTCCTCATCACTAACTCTTATAAAAATCCGTTTTGAACGCATTGTAGTTCCTCCCCTAAAATGGCTTATCACTTCGATTCAGGATTGATATTCGCTGCAGGAGAAATATATGCAGCATCACCTGTAGACGATCCCGACTTCCCAGCAGATATCGAGTTATCTGAGTTGACGCTAGATAGGCGCTCTGATTTCATGCTGTCTGCCACTCGCGCACCCATAACACCATGCTGGTTTTGCAAGTTCCCAGCGAGCTTTCCAGCAATATCGGAACCAGTATGTGAAGCTAGGTTCTTAGCAGCCTGGGTAACGGTTTCCATCCCTGTCGCACCTTGAGCCGAGGCCAGTTTAGCGGCCTCCGCTACTGCCATGCCGCCACCAGTAGCCGTTTTAGCCCCAGCCGCTGCACCTGCTGCTGCACCGGTCGCAGCACCCATGAATGCAGACGTTGCACTACTTGGAGTTAAACCACCGCCAAAGGCGGAACCATTGATCATAGCAGCCGCGATACCAGGTAAACGGCTCACCAGAATAGCGATCACGATTGATGCCGCTGTAAGCGTGAGGATCTGATCTTCTGTTAGCTCAACATCGACCTGCCACTGGAACAAAGTTCCCCAGGACAAGGCTATCAGGAACTGGAGCAGCATGAGTTTAACGCCAACACTAAGAGCGTACTTGAAGTAGTTCACGGCAAAGTTGTTGGTGAAGCGAGAGGCACCAAAGCCAAGGAAGATAATACCTCCTATTGTCACCAGGTAACTTTCAACCAGGATCAGCACCATCTCGGCAGCGATCACACAGAAGCAAACCATGATAATCAAAGCAGGGATCAGTAATATCCAGGAGGAAGGAGAAGTAACCCCTATCTCAGAGAATATACGACCTGTGATGATTAGCCCCAGTTCAACAATCGCAGACGGGTACAGCTGAGTCTGCGCTCCTGCTGCCGTCGCTGCGTCCTGTCCGATCTGGCGAAGGCTTGCGATAATATCACCGGCCCAGTCGAAGCCGTTTACAACCAGCACCCAGAAGAACCCAATGACCAGGATCGTGCGGACGATAGTCCCTAAAGCGTTATCCAGCTCATTGCGGCCAAGCCCAAGAGTAATGCCGACCCAAGTCAGTTCGATCACGGCCAGAATCCAGAATAAGCGCGTGGCGTAATCAGTTATCAGTGTTTCCCAACTCGCCGCCTCAGATCGAAACGTAGTAAGTAAACCGTCCAGAATGTTATTTTGATTGATAGCGGCCATCGCTTCACCAGGAAGAAGCGTAAAAACGAAGATGGCCAGCACTGGTATCGATAGAAAATTTCGCATGCTAAAACCCCTTCCCATCGTTAACGTCTAACTCTTTCAGGCCGTTGGTGAAGTACTTCTTACGGTTCTCTCGCTCTCTGTCTGCCAGGCATTCTACATCGCACTTTTCCTGCTCGATGACCGTCACTTCGTTGCTCAAATTGACCTGTGTAATGCCGTAGCTGGCCCCACCTAAAACCACCGCTAAAGCGGTATATATAATCACTGTCCTGTTCATGCTTAGAATCCCTGTCCATCGTTAACATCTAGGCCTTTCAGGCCGTTGGTGAAGTAGCTTTCACGGATAGCCTGGTCGCGATCCTTTTCAGCCTGGATCGATATCTCTGCCGCAACGCTGAGCTGGATTTGAGACATGATTAGCTGTCTCAGCTTCTGCGTTTGGCGTACCTGCTGGGCAGCTATCAGAGAACCGGCTTGCATCGCCTGAAGCCGTCCAGTAGACGATTGAGATAGCAACTCAATCTGACGGAGAGTGCTGTTTTCATCTGCGAACTGCTCGGACTGCAAGCCAGCGGCACGTAGTGCCGAGCGGATCGAATCATGGTTGGTTTCAGACCAGTCACGATATTCAGATTTGAAGTTAGCGCGGTTGTAGTCACGCACCAGGTGATCGTCATACGACCGAAACTTGGCCTGGAACTGCGAATCTAAGTTGGTTGCGGAGTAGGCCAAAGCTTCGCCGGTCTGCACAATGCTGGCTAGCTGCTGCAAATGCTGGGTCGCATTGCCCCAGATATGGTTAGGCAGATTCAGCGTGTTCTGAACCATGTTGTTGTACTGGTTCGCAAGCTGCTGATACTGCTGAATTTGGTTCTGGATCTGGATCAACTGATTGGAAACCTGTCGGGCTTCCTGACTGAGAACAGCTCCCAGTTCGGCGTTATTTGCGATCTGAGTTATCTCAGTCGCACCTCCAGTTAAACCGCCACCTCCGGCATAGGCTCCGAAAGATGAGAGGCAAAGGATCAGTAAAAAGAACCTCTTATGAACAGAGTTAATCATTAATCTGTCCTCCCTCTTTCTAAATTATCACCCTCTGAAAATCTACAAATCACAGCAGTTTGTTTTTCTATTGAATCAACAAGAGCTTTGATCCGCTTCAACGAATCGAACATCTCAGGGGGGCTAATCGGCTGCTGTCCTACCAGCCTAGATGATTGAAACCCAGCCTGACGCGCCAGGTCATCGAAATTCTTAAAGAGCAATGATTGTAATTCTTTAGAATCTCTCTCTAAGAAAGGGAGTAATACAACATTATCCATATACACTATCCTTATGATTTTTTGAGTTACTTCGAGAAGGGAGGAGCTATTCCGGTAAAATTCGCTCCATAAAATATTGCTGAATTTTCTCTGCTGAATGCCTCAACGTTTCGGCTGTCAGAATCACATATCCGGCTGTAACATCGTCCCTACCAGTTGCATGATTCATAAGTCGTTTGAGCTTATAGCTGCCTATATCCAGGTGCTCTGCAGATGTTGCGAATGTTCTGCGTAAATCGTGAAAGTCACAGCTAGTCGATGAAAGCTGCTTCACCTTAGCTACAACTTTCTTTGGCTCTCTGATCTGCCCATAAGAATTCTCGGCAGCGAAAACATACATAGATCGAAAAGCTTTAGACTGTCTTGAAAAAATATGTTGGATCGCATCAGTGATTGGAAGCTCTAAAGGCAAACCATTCTTAGTGTCCGTTACAGTAAAAATCTTTGCTCTCTCATCTACATTTCTCCATTGGAGATTGAAGATTTCGCCCCGCCTTAGACCTGTTAAAAGAGCAAACAGCATCGCATCACATATTGATTTCCCTGTTGGTGTCTCATTGACTTTCACCGCCTGCAGGGCGCGATAGAAAAGCGGCAATTCACCTGGACGTAGATGTGTTTGCCTACGCCTAACGTTGTTCCACTGCTTACGGTGGGAAAGGATCTCAACAGGATTTTCAGAGAAGATTGAACTGCCATCCTGATAGCAATATTCATACTTTGCGAAATTGAACAAAGCACGTAAAACTCTCATGGTGAGATCTGCTTGTGCCTTAGATCCAATTTTCGAGTGAATATCAGCAACAGTTTTACGGTCTATAGTTTTTAGGGGTCTGTTCAGCTGACGAGCCAGGTGGTTTCTGATCACTCCCTCGTAGCCGAGTAGAGTTGTTCTTTTGAGATTCCTCGCTGCCTTGTAAGCACTAAAGACTTCAAGGAGAGTAATTTCGGATAATGCATCAACTCTCTTCTTTTCATTTGGATTAACCCCTCCACAGAGATCTGCCAAATGATGCAGCGCTAAAGAGCGAGCTTTAACAGGCGTGAGTACAGGATACTTTCCTAAAGTTACCCTGACAGGATGACCTCCAGACACACGTTTGAAGACAGAGAAGCTTTTAACTCCTTTTGGAGTAACACGAAGCCGTAGCTCAGGTATCTTATCGTCGCGATATTCGATACGACTTTCTGGAAGAGGCAGGCTTTCAATAGCCTGCTTAGTGAAGTTGAATTGTCTAGGCACACATTCTCCGGGGTC
>Ga0193952_1000367_pt1 | contig 19270 bp, 24 predicted proteins | sample BB_3_MG_FD_140368 | JGI IMG/M metagenome (GOLD analysis project Ga0193952, IMG submission 140368) | Microbial mat bacterial communities from the Broadkill River, Lewes, Delaware, United States - BB_3_MG | ecosystem: Environmental > Aquatic > Freshwater > River > Microbial mats | place: USA... | reverse complement strand
GTGGTATTAAGAATATTAACGACTACGTAAATGACTTATTAGACTTCTGCACTGAAATATACGCTGAATATCATATCCCTATAACGGTATTTATAGATACTGCCAATCTTATGTTTAAGCAGTTAGTAGAAGAATATGCAATGACACAAGAGTATAGTTTTATAATAGTTGAGAATTTACCGAAGATGAAACGATTGAAACACGCTAATAAAAACAAATCAATCTTACAAGGCAGAGTAGATATGAATGAAATAATGTTTGGTAGTGGATATCATACAATAGACCCACAATGCACACAATTAATAAAGGCATTTCAAGAACGAGAATACGATAAAAACGGTAATCCTGCTGATGATGGTAGCAGTGATGTAGATAGTATAGATGGCAGTGATTATGGTTGGTTAAAAGAAATGGATTTAATATACGAAATGATAATGAGGTGATTTAAGTTGAATGATACAATGGCAAAGGATTTGCAAAGGTTATTCACGAGTAAAGGATTTAATCCAGTAATAGGAACGATATATCAACAACAACAATATTGGTTAGCTTGGTATCGTGGTGATGTAGATGGATTCCATAACATACAAAAGAAAAACGTTGATGGAGTGTTATTGAGTATACAAAAACCATCGTTACAAATGGCTAAGAAAGTAGCTGAAGATTGGACTTCGTTGCTTTTTAATGAAAAGGTAGCACTAACAGTAAGTGGTAATGATAACGCACAAGATGTGTTAGATAACGCATTGAAGGAAAATAATTTCTTTGATGAGATGCCAAACTTTATTGAATTAACCGCAGGAGCATATGGTACAGGGTTGATGGTAGAGTACCAAGTAGATGGTAAAACTAAAATGAATTATCTATTTGGTGACAAAGTAATCATTATTGATTATGATAATACAACACCGAAAGCCGTAGCAGTTATACAACAATTCCAAAAGAATAAACGCAAGTATTTACACGTAATGTATCATACACACAAAGAAGGAATGTATCGTATACAACATGAGATGTATTCTAGTAAGAACGCAATGGGATTAGGTAGTCCAGATTCGTTAAGTGTATTGTTTAGTGAAAAAGAATTGAAAGCGATGCGACATACTAAAAAAGAAGGTAATGTTGAAATAGTAGAATATTACAAAGAGTATGAAACGGAAGTACCACATTTTCAATTATTCAAGTTTGCAATCACGAACAATTATGATGTACAAAGCCCAATGGGTATTACAGTTACAGCGAACTCACAAGGAACGTTAGAAAACATTGATGAGAAATACTATTCAAGCCGTATGGACTCAATTAATAGCCGTAAGCGAGTGTTTATTGATGAAGAGGCAAGTAAGTTGCACAAAACAAAAGATGCAGCGACAGGTAAAATTAAATGGACTAAATATTTTGACCAAGATGAAACACAATACCAAGTATTAAAAGGTATGGCAAATGAACATAACAAAGCAGTTGAAGCATACGCACCACAATATGATAGTTCACAACACGATAACGCTATACAAATGGAATTAAATTACTTATCTAGTAAAGTTGGATTAGGTACTAATTATTATTCATATCAAAATGGTGCAGTAGGATATCAAAATGAAATGAATGTAATAGCAAGTAACAGTGATACGTTTAGAAATAGGCAAAAGAATATTAATAGATTAAATAATGTATTAATTAATATGATGAAATCAATTATGTACTTAGAAAAAGATAACGGTAATTTCAATGGTGATTTAGATTCATTAGAATATAATGTGCAATTTGATGATGATATTATGACAGATGATGCAACAGTTATAGAACAATATCGAAAAGATGCAATAGAAGGTGTAATACCAGTTGAAAAATATCTAATGAAAGCATATAAGATTACTGAAGAAGAAGCGTTAGAAATGATTGGAGAAACTACTGGAGTAAACAAAGCTAAAACAGAAACAGTTGGTAACGCAATCGAGCGTGGTGTTATGTCGATGAAAGAATCGCAAAAAGCATATTATGGTGAAACTAAAACAGAAGAAGAGTTAGATTTAATCTATATTGATACTAAGATAGAAAAAGGTATGCCAATCACACCTAAAGAAGCGGAACGATATGAAGAATTAACAGGACAACCAATTACTAATCAAGGTCAATAATAATGGCTGAAGTAGTAAATGAGAAACGCAAGTATCAACGTATATTACCTTCTATGCGAGAACAAGCGATATTAAAGCGTGAAGGGTTTACGTGGGTGTTCAGTAGTAACGTTTCAGGTGTGGCAACAAGTGGTAGAGATTTAATTATAAGGTTTCATAATGCATCTATATATAGTTATCAAAATCAAGCAAGTAAGTTTGAAGATATATTGGCAGCAGCAAGTAAAGGTAAATGGGTATGGCGATTCTTACGTAGACCTAATGTACCATATCAAAAGATAGGTAGTTTACCATTAGACCAAGATGTAGATGTAACAGATGAAGAGTTATTTGAAGATGTAACAGGAATAGCAATAGAAGATGTAACAATGTTAGGTGAAAAGGAATTGGATTTGTTTAACCAATTAACGGTTGGATTAATAAATACTAATATCAGTAGTGGAATCGCACTTGCTGAACTAGGATTAGTATTTGGAACTGATATAAACATTGGAATAAACTTAATGTAATTCTACACATAAGTGGCTAACACTATAACTAGGAAATGACTTATCATTAAATAAGGGTTGCGAGGTAAACCAAAAACTCGGTAAAGTCGGCTCACGACTAAAAATGGAGGTAAGATTTATGTATGATTTAAAAAAAGTAATCGAAGCTAATACCAACGATGGTGTCATTGATTACGAAAAAGTTATGGGAGAGATTGATAATAGTTATGTTAATCCAATCATAGCAAAGAAAACTGACAAAAGTAAACTAATGCCTGAAGCAGTAAACGAAGTAATCAAAGGACTTGGCATTGAAGGAGAAAGCCTAGATGATTTAAAATTGTATGTAAAAAAACTAGGTGGCTCAACAGATGAAGCTAAGGAAGAAAATCTTAAACTAATGAAACAAGTTAAAGAGTTGGAAGAAAAGTATAACATTGAAGTTGATACACGTTCAAAATTAGAAAAAGATGCACAAGATAAAAAACAATTAGATTTAATAAAAGGATTAGGAATCACAGATGAAAAACAAATTGAGTTCTTTAAATGGGATTTTAATAATCAAGTAACAGAAGAAAAATCATTTGAATTGGTAGTAGAAGAGTATGCAAAAAATAATGATGTGAAAACTACTACAAAATTCATTAAAGATGATTTCGGTGCAGGTGGTTCAAGCAAGGACTTAGACATTGCGACTGCGTGGAAAGAAAGAAGAAGCCACACGAGAACCAAATAAAAAATAAAAGGAGTGAATTAAATGCCAACAGGTGCAAGAAAAATCACAGGTTATAGTGACATTAGTGAACAAGTATTATATGAGCAATCAATTATTAGAAACGTATCAAATATGAACGTAATGGGTACTCCAGGAACTACAGCGGTTAGTGTATATGTAAATGCATTAGCATCAGTAGCTTCATACGTGCCAGGAACAGGTGTATCAAAAACAAATGATTCAAGTGCATACGTAGTATTAAATAACTTAAAAGAAATCGCAGTAAACGAATTATTAGATGGTTATACAATCGAAACAGCTCCAGCGGACTTAGTAGCAAGTAGATTTGAAGCAGCGGTAGGAGGATTAGCTGAATCAGTAGATACAACTTGTTTAGCAGCATTAGTATCAGGTGGAACAGAATTAGTAGCAGCAGCTGGTGACACACCAACAGCAGCAAATATGTATGATAAAGTATTAGCATTAAAACAAGCGTTAGACTTAGCAAAAGCACCAAGACAACGTAGAAGTTTAATTATTGACCCTGAACGTGAAGCATTATTATTAGACACAGACTCTAAATTAATTCTTAACACTGACAGAGGAGATAGAATCTTAATGGACGGTTGGATTGGTAAAGTAGCAGGATTCGATGTATATTCAACTACATTAGTACCAACAGCAACAAATATTATTGCAATGCAAGAACGTGGATTCGCATATAAAGATAACTGGAAAATTGAACCAAGATTACAAAGTTTAGATGGTTCAGGACAATTTATCGGCGATTCAGCAATTCAAGGTCGTATGGCATATAACTATGGTGCAGTACGTGCGACATTAATCCAAGTAGATAACGGTAGAGGATAATAAAATAATAGGGTGGGGTCAAAACCCTACCCTTTATTATTAAGGAGTGATTTAATGGAATTATTAGATAACGGTAAGTATAAAATCACAGTAGATGATGTACTAAATAATAGTGAAATAACACAAGATGATTTAGATGAAGTATACGGTGAAAAGTTAGAGATGCAATTATTAGTTGCTAGTAATAAAGTATATAGCATAATGTTAGGTGGATATCGTGGTTGGAATCGTGATAGACAATTAACCGCATTAAATTATCTTATTACAAACGATGAAAATAAACAAAATGGATTACGAGATGCTATCATCGAATATATACGTGGTGCTTTAATAAGTGGTATGGATTTAAAACAATATACTACACAAGAACAACATTACAGCAATGATGTGATTGATATACTACGTGAAAATGATTTGTGGTATGCTGCTGATTTAGAATATTTAGATGGTGATTTAGATTGAGAAAACCACGTGACCCACGATTTAAAATTAAAGCATATTACATAGAGAATGATAGAGAGTTCGTATTCTATTGTAGAGAAAAGAAAATACGCAATATCACCGATGAAATGGGTGCATCATTCCAATTAGCTAATGGCGAAAGTATGATAGAAACCAATTCACGATTAGATTTCAAACAAAATCAAAAGGTGCGTATCGGTAATGAAACACTAACGATAGATAACTTTGACAGTGTAGTAGATGATAAAGATAACAATTCATTACGTGGTAACCCAAGTTATATTACAACGATATTGATTAAGTAGGTGGTTATATGAGTTTTGGATTAACCGATATTAGAACAACTGTACTATCTTATATACCGTATGACAAAGGGTTTATGTATGCAAATGGTACAAGGTTTAGTGAAACGAATACAATGTATAGCATAATGTATGATGGTAACGCAGTACCTTATATACCATACACTGAATATAAATGGATAAGCCCGAAATGGAACGGTAAGAAAAACCCTAATGAAGCTTGGATTAGAAACGATACCGTAAACGCATTAGACTTTTTAATTAATCAAGCAACATCAAGACAACGTAGTTTAATAATGGCAACAAATAAACGTACCGTACAAGCACGTAACAATCAATTATCGCAAGGTACATTAACACAACTAAAAGGATATGGAAACAGAGGTGGCAAAAATGTTTACATCTAATAACAATAGACTATTCACATTAATACTAGATAAACTTAACGAGAATACACAAAGCGTACAATTCAGTGGTAATTATATGTTTAAGTTTAATAATCAACAATTAGGTAATTATAACTTTGAGATTATATCAAGGAATGAAGATGCACTAGATTTCACCTCTACCGAGTTTGTACCATTAGTTGATGTACAATCCATCGAGATACCATTCGTTGAAGCAAACGAACGTAGCGATTGGGAACGTGAATTTTATGTTGCTATCGAAGTACAAGAAAGTGTAGACCCAACTACAAATCAATTAGTCATAGAATTTAGTGAATCAAACCCACGTTATCAAGCAGTATTAGAAACACTTGATAATTTGCGTTCTAACCTCACTTTCATTCAAGATGATTACAAATACACATTCAAAGTAAAAGAGCCTACGAAGGTAAATATCTTTAAGTATAATGGAAAATACTATCAAATCTTAGCATTAACATTTAATCTAACGAGTTTGAAACAAGGATTTTTTGGAAATGAAACAGACTTATACTTATGGAAAGCTGAAGAATCAACACCAGTAGCAAATTTAGCGGATTACAAATTAGATAAGATTGAGTTTGCTGAAGTAGTAGGTAAGACATCACGTGCAACATCAAATAGTAATGAAGAAGAAGAAACAAAAACGGCTGATAAACGAACTTGGGAAGCAGATGTAGTGGTAAACTTTAACGGAAGTATACCGGATATATATTTGTTTAATGAGAAATCAGCACAAAGCGCATTAAATCAACAATACAAATTATACGTTGATACAGTAGGATTAAATACATTTAATGGATTAAATAATTCATACATTGTAGATGTAATGGTTACTAGTATCAATACAATATTAAAAAACAATCAAGTAGACCAATTAACATTCAAACTAGAAAGGGTGTGATGTTATGTCAGGCATAATTAGAATTGATATGCCTAAAGGAGTCAGTGATGGGCAAACATCATTAACTCCAACTAGCCCAACAGTATCAGGTACAACGAGTCCCACTATTTCCAACAAAAGCAAAGTATTAATCGGTTATGGTCTTATGACAGCACGACAAACAATAACAACCGTAACACAAGAGATACGAGCCGGAGGAAACGAAGAATTGGCTACCAATATCGAGAATGGTGTAACCTTATTAACAAAAGGTGCAATAGCATACGGTACAGGAGGCCTAAGTTTGATACCTGAAGCAATAGGTGCAACCGCACAATTTATATCACGTGAACGAGCAACACAACGAACTAATCGAGCAAGAGAGTATGAACGTTCAATGCGTGGTAGCCGAATCAACTATAATGCAGGTGGTGGTTACGAATGATAATTAAAATTAATGATATTACAACAAGACACACCGGTAACCCAGCATTAGGTAGAAATGCAAAAGAAGAAAGAGAAACAGGAAAGTTAGAAGTAGTATCAACACGTAATACAAGATACGAAACGTATGACAAAGTTGATATTACAACGGACTTTGGTACTGAACAATACTTAGTACAAGCCGACAATCCTGTACAACTTAATAAAAACGATTATCAACATAACTTAACATTAATAGAAAACGCAGCGATATTCGATGAAGTAAGACCAGCGGATAGAAGTTTTAGAGTAATAGGCCAAACATTAGGCGAGATATTACTAGTATATAAACGTGAATTATCAACGTATCATAATATTGTTATTACATATAGTACGTTAGATACCGCAACACTTAATACAACGATACCATTTAAAGTGTTTACAGGGTTGAATTTTAGTCAAATATTACAAAGTTTATTCCGTAGAATATGGGCGATACCTAAAGCTAACCGTATTGGTAACACTTGGGATATATACCCACAGTATCACAATGAAAGAAACAACGAAATTACTGAAGAATCTATTACGTTAAGTTGGCAACAAAACAACATAGACTATGCAACACGAATTAAATCACAATTAAAGAACGCAGTAAATGAACGAAACGAAACTGATGTAACTTGGTTTCCTAGTGCGAATGGTTATGTATTACCACGTACGAGTTCATTAGAAAAAATAACATCTAACTTACAATATGAATTAGATAGTAAGATAGTATCATTATTAAAAGTTGAAGCAGTAGATGTATATTTCATATTAGACTCATTAACAGGTGGGCCACAAATAAATGATACATTAACATTAGATATTACATCACAAGTAGTCCAAGAAGATATATGGGATTTATTACCTACAACTTCAGCAGTAGATGATAACACTGATAATACTAGAAATCATATACGTTATAAACCGTTAGATAAGTTTATTACAAATTTATACGAAGCAGGAACAGATAATATAATATTCACAGTTAATACAACATATTTATTAAACGCTATACGTAGAGTATTGATAAGAGATGGTGATGATTATTATGACACAGACAATTATAAATTCGCTTCTATCGGCTCTTTAGATACCGAAAGTGTTAAGTTACGATTTAAGTATGTAAGACAACGTGACATAGATATAGTGCATTCACGTAAGACACGTGGCGCTATGAATTATAGTACATCAATACATCAACAACGTGATTCATCAATAGAAGCAGGACAGTATTTACGTAATCTTAAATTCTATTCCAACCGAATGGGTAATAATACTTATTCTAAATCGAAAGTATTTAAAGATGGTACTACACCTTATGAAGTCTTTGATTATACTGGTGAAAAAACAATCGTTACAAATGTATTAAATACTTATCATAACGGTTATGTATATTGTGAATATGAAGAAAGTGAAAATTGGGCAAATATTGAAGCAGAATATGCTTTAATGCAAACAAGTGACCCATACGATATTACTGTAAAGTCGGTTACAACAAATTTAGTAGCTGAAGAATATATCGAATTTAGCGAAACAAATCGTACTGATGAATCAAAGTTAACAAGTACAGCCAAACGCTTATTACTAGGTCAGTTTGAAAGTGTATCAATGACTGATGAGAAAGTAGCGGTAGGAGTATTTAAACCATCGTTACCAAGTTGGAATGATGCATACGGTATTAGAATGCCTATTGAACCAACAGCTGAAGGTAACGCAGTTGCTATACACGTATTCTTTGATAATCAAACGATAGCAGGTAAAACGTATTACGATATTGATAACACAACATATCAAAATTATTTAAACCCATTACCATATACGGATAGTGATGGGCGCTTAGAAAACTTTGAATTATATTTCACACCTGATGTACAATTTCAAGATGCAGGTGAGTATCCATTAATCTTAGTTGAATCAACGTATGAAGCATTAGCATATACAACAACCGGTACACCTGAACCAATCGACTTAGATAGTAACGCAGCGTTCGCTTATACATATGTAATAAGTTATGTAGCAGATGAACGAATCTATATCGGTGATAAGGTAGCACGAGATAACTATTTTACAAACGCACAAGCAACAACAAGCGCAGTAGAAATATATTCATCAAGTAAACCATACGGACAATTCGACCAAACACCACGAAGTTACGATACGGATATTACAAGCGTTACATCATATAGTTACAATTACACAACAGGAGTTATAACAGTGACACCAAGTAGTGATATTGATTATTGGTGTATAGCAAAAGATGGTGAAATCTTACTAGCATTTAACCGTACAATATTCAGTGGTGTAGATTATACATTATTCACAAATGCAATAAGTGAAATAACAAAAATAGTTGGATTAGAATATGAAGAAGAATTAACCGCATTCTTAACTACTAATTTTGACTTAGTATCAAACGAAACAATATTCAAAGAGAATATGCTGACTTCAATACTAGCAACTGATTTCGATTTAGTTGGTAATGAAACAGTATTCAAAGAAAATACACTAACATCAATTTTAGCAACAGCATTCATATTAAGTGCAAATGAACCTATTGAAAGTGAATTTACAATTACATCAAGTTTAACAACTACATTTGTATTAAGCACTAATGAACCTATTGAAGAAGAAAATATAATTAGTTCTATCTTGGCAACATCATTTGTATTAAGTGAAAACTCAAGCGGTGTATATGAAAACACAATAGATAGTTATTTAGGAACAGACTTCTCGTTGTCAGCAAACCCAAGTCCAGTTGAATGGGTAGTAGTAGCTTCAGGAACACCGACAACTAATCAATGTTTATTTACAAGTGATGTAGGAAACATTAAACAAGAGGATATAACAACGTGTACATTTGAGCAAATAGGTAGTACATATACGAGTAGTACAGATTTAAGCACATCACGACCATCTTGTAGTCAAGGCGCACAATATACAACTTGTTTCTATGATGAAACATTCCAAATTTGGGCTTGTCAAGATTTTGAAGCAAATGAAGAAACTGAAACAGTGACATATGAATGTCAATTAAAATAGGAGGAAATTATGGCAACAATAGTAGAAAATGAAGGTAAGAAATTATTATTAGATGAAAGTATCGTAGCAGATACAACGTTACGATTCGAAGCGACATATAGCGTAAATGGTGGTGCAGACCAAATTAAAACAGACATTGTATCATATAGCGAAGCAACAATTAACACAGGCGATGATACTGCATCAACCGATATATTAGCAGATGTAACATTCTTATTTGCTGATGATAATACGGTAATTAGTCAAGTAGCATTACAATATAACGATTTAATTTATAAAGATATCATCACAGAAGCAACATCAATTTCGTTGCCAACAGGTGGTAGCTTAATCATTAAAGAATTTAAAATCACGATATCATAGGAGGAAATTATGGTAACTGAAACAGGTAAAATATTTATATTAGAAAAAGCAATTACAGATAATAATTTAAAACTAGACTTAAATGTAAAATTTAATATTAACGGAGTTCAACAAACGGATAAGAGTTTAACTTGTTCATACGGTACACCATCAGCCATTGGTGGTGGAACTGTAACCGTTGATATAGCAAGTTCAAAAGAATATACATTCGCTGATACATCAACATTAACCACATTTATTACAAGTGCATATCTAGTTTATGATGAAGCAGGAGATAACATTACAATCGCAACAGAAACATTGACAGGCCAATCTCTATTATACGGTGGAACATTAACATATACAGCATTCGCAATCGGTTTAACATAATGAATAGATTGTTATTAGTATTAATGGTATTAATTACGTTAGGGGTAGGGGTTAAAACAACCTCTCTCCAAGCGTATCAACCAACTTATGAAAGTCACGTTGTAAATGTTAAAGTAATTGCTAAGGAAGGGAATTTTTACGCAATAGAAACAATTGTAGAACGATTCCATAGACCTTACCAATTTGAAATGTATTCACAACAAGAGTATAATATTAATGAGAAGATATATGTAAAACTATACGAGAATGGAGATGTTGAAGAATGGCAAAACAACCAGTAAAGAATTACACAGTATCAAACACTTTTAAATTTGAAGTGAAACACAATAAACCAAAACAAGAAACAAAAAGGAAGTGAGAATAAATGGATAAACTAAACACAATATTACTTGATAGTGGATTACATATTGTTGAACAAGATACATCTACTATTGAAGCATTCTCTAGTTTACAAAATTACTTACGAGTTATTGCACCTTATAATACCGAATGGATACCATACGCAATATTCTATCCAACAAATAGTAATAATAACGTAGGTGTACCAGCTGAATACTTAGTAATGTCACAAATTGATACTACAACTATTGATGGTGAAACTTATTATGTATATGAAACTAATTTCCCAGCAGCGGTAGTAGGTAGTGCAAGAGCAACTCAAATTGCTGTAACGGTAGCATTTATTGCTAAAGATGAAAACTTAATCGGTGTAGCAAGATACGATGAAGATGCTGATGGATATAACGATACAACTTATATTGCAGCACAATTATTGATTGATTATCCTGATGCAGTAAGTGGCAATTATGTACGAGTATTTAATACCGACACTGATTGGTCTTATAACGGTAGTGTATGGACTGATACAGATGACATTACAATTACACAACTAGAAGAACACAGAAGCGATACAGCAAGTTATACATTGCGTAAAGGTACATCAACAAGTAGACCAACACACGCACCTAATAATACTGAATCAATTATCGCAATCTTAAACACTAAAATATCAAGCACTGAAGCATACGACCAATTCTATACAAAGACTAACGCAGACTTACGTTTTGTAAATGTAACAGGTGATATTATGAGCGGTGACTTAGATATGGGCGGAAATGATTTAACAAACGTTAAAGAAATTAACGTTAAAGAAATTAACGTTAAAGACACCGTTGAAGGAGAAGTAGCAACTATTCGATATTTACATACAAATGGTAATAATTATCAAGTATTACAAATTGTATTTCCCGATGGTCGAGTAGAAGAAATTAACGAAGTCCACGAATACAATTATCGTAATACAGAAACTACTACATTAAATAGTGGTAACGTATTAATGACTGATGGTATGACACAAGGTAATCAAGCAGTAAATGGTATCTTATATGATGAATCAAGTGAATATAGTATGAATTTAGTCGGTGTTGTAACCGTAGATGGTATAATACAAAACGCTAAATCTAAAGCAACGTATTTGGGTATCGTAACAGGTATTGATGTTAATACATTTTATTCTTCAGGCACAATATACGAAGAAGGTCAAATCATATATGCACGTGGTGGTAAAATATCAAATGTTGCACCTGATAAACCGAATCGTATAACAAGATTAGGAGCAATCATCAATCAAACAGGTAACTCGTATGATGTAGTATTAGCACCGTTAATTTTCCAAAACTTTACAGAGTTAAACGATAGCATATTCACACACGCAGTCGACAATATACCTATTAGTGATGGTAGTAAATTAACCAACCTTAACTTACCTAGTTGGTACGATACACGTTCAGCGGACTTATTTAAAAATGTAACATTTGAAGGTAGCACAGGTATTTTAACATTTACACAATATGACGATTCAACAATCGAAGTTAATTTGCCAACTGAATTAATCGTTACAAGCGGTAGTTATGACCCTGTTACAAAAGATTTAACATTAGTATTAGCAAGTGGAGATGAAATTGTAATCCCATTAGATGATATCTTAGAAGGTGTAGCAACTGAAACTTGGGTAACTGAACAACTAGCAAACTACTATACAAAAACGGCAGCCGATGCATTATTCGATGATAAACTTGATAAAGATTTCAGCGGTTATACAATCGTACCAGTAGCAGACCAAGACAGTTTCCCAATTTATGATTCAAGCGGTGCAACAGTAGGACGAGTTACAGCTCAAGCCTTAGCAAGTTATGTATTAGCTGAATCAGGTGTATTTAGTCCTAACGGAACATACGATGCACAATCAACCGGAGAAAGCGGTTTAACAGCCGAATTAGCACAACAAGCAAACTCACAACGAGTATTTGAATTAACTAAAAATGCTGATGGTGAATATTACTGTGATACAGGTACTAATACATTACTAGCCGATAGAGTATATTATTTCAATGTACCAACAGCAACCGAAGAAGATGACTTAACAATATCCGTAGATGGTTCAACAGGCTTATATAAAAATGTTACAGCCAACGGAGAGAACGTTAAAACTAATCAAGCCAACGGAGATATTCGAGTTAAATGGAACGGTACAACATTCGGCCTAGTAGATGATGACAAAAACATACAAAAATCATTACCATACACAGGCGTAACAGGAACACATACGCTACCTAAAAACGGAATAGCAACGTCAATCGCACGTAAAACGTTAAGCGAATTAGACAACGCATACGGTGGAGATTTTACACAAATCGTAAGCAATGGTAACTTTGCAAATGGTACTACTGATTGGATTTCAACTGGTGATGGTGTCGTAAGTGAAAGTAATGGGAATTTACTTCATACTGCTGGTTCAAGTACAATAACACCACAAGCAAGACAAATAGACAAATCTCCGTTGTATGATAAAATTTATTTTAAAATAAAAATTAGAGTTACTAATACTGATTGTGATTTTATTTTAATTCAAGCGAATGGTTCTACAAGCGGTACAAATGTTACAGTTGCAGTTCAATTGTTGCCGACACAAAATGAATGGTATACTTTATCTGGAATATTTACAAAAACAGACCAATTAGGTAATTTGAAGTTAAACTTAATACATGGTTATGCTGACACAACAACAGCAAATGGTAAAGAATTAGAATGTGAATATGCAATAGGAATCCCATTACCAGACACAATCACAACAGTAGAAGGTGCGGAACTATATATCGACACAAGCGTATATTGGGAAGGATTAAATTGGGTAGGAAAATCACGCACATATACACCAAGCGACTATTCACAATCAATCCAAGATTTATTAACGGACAACGGAATAGAAAGCGGTGACTTAATCGAAGGTCATTTCATTGAAACTAGTGAAAGCAATGATGATAATATTGAAGTACAATGGATTAAAACACCATTACACGAAGATGATACATTAGACACGCAAGTTAAAGAAGAAGTAAGTGGTGTAAGTGGTACGGCAACGGTAAACGATACATTATTACCATTGATTGATACTAGTGCAACATTTTTAGCGGAAGATGAAGTAACAGGTGAGGTTATCGAAGGAAATTATGGTGACACATTAACCTTTGCAAATACAGCATTTATAGTATACAAATTAGCAACACCTATCTCACGTGAAGTAGAAGTTATAGGTAATCAAATCGTATCACCTTATAGTACATACGTGCAATATGGTAGCGGTGTAGTACCTGAATTTGATATTTCTAGTGCGTATAGTAGTGAAGGGCAAGATGATATTACTGTCGATACGTTAATTAAACACGATAAAGATATTGCACAAATTAAAGCGGAAATAGATTATAAATTAGCGGTTACGGAAGATGATTTACGTTTCCCTGCTACGTTGATTAGACAAGGTGTTACTACTAAACCTGACTTTGATACAACGGATATGGTATTATTATTCCCTATAAATGACACAACAGAAATCGCATATATCAATGCACAAATGCCACACGCTTGGGCGGAAGGTACAACGATAGAACCACACGTACATTACATTCAAGAACAAGACCAACAACCAGTATTTAAAATTGATTATCGTTGGTATAATATCGGTGATGCAGTACCTGCAAGTTGGACAACATTTACAATGGATACAAACGTTATTCCATATGTGAGTGGTGATTTACACCAAATTGTACAAAATGGCGGAATTGATGGTACAGGATTTACAGCAAGTAGCGTATTACAAATGAAATTGTATCGTGATGATAACGTATATACTGGTGATTGTAAGGTTATTGAATTTGATATCCATTACAAAGTTGGTAGATTTGGGAAGGACGTGTAAAATATGAAAGTACCGATTAAATATAAAAGCACACAAAAGTACATTGAGGTTAAAGACCTTGATGTACAAGGTGTGACCTTAGAACAAGTAGTAAAATCATATGCTAAGTTACAAGATTTATTTGTTGGGTTATTAACGGAGATAGAAGATTGTTATTTAGTCAAAAAAGATGCAACATATTTAATAGAAATTGAAGGCGAAATTAAACGCATACAAGATTTAAAATTATTAGAAGATTCAGAATTAAGATGGCCGTTAGATTATTATGAAATAGTCGATGGTAAAATCACATTAAATAAAAAGAAAGTGGTGGCTTTATGAAAAAGTTAATAGTATTCACAGGATTATTCATTGTATCAATTATGTTTGGATTAGAAAATGTATTTGCTGAAGAAGCGACTGAAGTAGTTACAGAACCTACTGCATTTGAAAATTGGATTGATGTTGTAACAGACTTTGCAAGTTTAAAAAACTTTGTAGTAACATCAGGTGGTGTAGCGGTATTAATCGCTTTAGCTAAAGTTAGAAGTGCTTGGAAGTTCTTTAAATCACCGAAAGGTATTGCAACATTAGAAACAATCGGTCTAAATATTCTTAGCAAATTGACTGATAAACCTGAATTAGTAACAAAATTAATGGCAATTATTGTTGAGTTTCCAATCATTAAACAAATCTTATCAAACGCTCAACGTAAAGCGGAATTGTATGAAACTGAATTACAAGGTAAGATGTTAGATATGGAAGCTAAACTATCAGCACAAGTATATAGCGGTACAAAATTACAAGAAGCCACTGCATATTTAACTAAGTTGCGTGATGAATATGAAACTATTCAATCTAGTAAGTAAAGTATTAGCAGTAACGGCAATATTTGGTGGCTCTAGTTATGTAGTTATATCACGATATGCAACTGAAACAACTACACAAACGGTAACGACTACTTCATCATTAGGTTTACTTCCAACTATATTCCTTATATCTGTTATAGGTGTAGCAATATGGTTTGTATCAAATCAATTAAGTGAAATGATTAAGCAAAGTGGATTCGGTTGGTTAGCGATTATATTCTTTGGATTACTATTAGGCCTAATATTATTAGGTGTATGGTTCGTATTCAATTCGATATTAATTTCAATCAATACAAGTGTAGATGGATATATAGCAAGTATGGAATATCATAAACAAACAGTCATATATATGTTATATCCAATCGGTGCAGGTGTATCATTAGGATTCTTAACTAAACTATTAGAAATAGACTTTGTACAAAAATACTTAGCTAACTTATTAAAATAAAAAAAAGAGAGTAGATTAATTTCTACTCTTTTTTAGTTTCTATCAATTCGATAACTTCATCTTTCGTAAAATCTTCTTTAGGTTGCATTGCTTGTTCTCGTTGTCTATCATACTCCGGTTTACTATCTATACATAGTTGTAAAACGTTTTTCTTATATACAAGTGATTTGTAATAAGTAGTTTTAGTAACACGCCTAGAATTAGCATATACCTTGAATGATTGGAATGTTAATGTTGGAATCCATATTAATAAGAATAACGCAGTACCTAAATAGTCACCACTTACTAACGGTAATCCAGCAATCACACCACTTAACAAGAACATAGTAATTTTTGACCTTGCAAGTTTCTTACGTTGTGCTTTGATAACTTTGAAATTAATCTTATCAGCACCTTTTAATTCACCATCATTTTGGAATGATAATAAATCTTGCACACCAACACGTTTATATTTTTTAACTACTGCACCGTATTCTTGCACGTAATCAAGTTTTTGTTGCCACTTAGTATATTTACCACCAGCAGACTTTTTAACGCTTATAACGTATTTTAAGTGCCTTGTTTGTTTTTCTGTTTCTATCTTTTGTAATCGTTCAAATTCACTTTTATTATATCCTTCGCAAAAATATTCAGCATATTCATAATCTGTGATTTGTTTATCTAACGTTTCAACCTCTTTTAATTCATTAGTTATATTCTCATTATCACCTATCTCATCATATACACCACGTGTAATCATATTATTTTGTAACAAACTACTTGCAATCGCTACTCCTAATCCCGATGCGTATGGTTCTAAGGTTAAGAATAAATCTAAACTGAATCCACTTACAAATCCTTTCGTAATGATTACAACAACAATCGCAGCTAAACCAGTTAATGCACTTTCAAGATTAGTACGAAATTGCTCATCATTGAAATAATCTATAAATGACTTTTTATCGTTTTCCAATATATCACTCCTTTACAATTTATTATAGGGTGTTAGCCTATGCGTAGATATTGGAAACCACCTTTCTATTTTTTATAATTTAACAATCCTACATTGTAATAACTTCTAATATGATTTTCTACCATTTGAGGTTCAATAATTATAGTTTTAGGATAAAAGGAATCTTTTCTATCTTTACCGTGTGGATTTGTCAATAACGTATAACCTAATTCAATCATTTTGTCATATTGTTGTTCTTCTACATTTATCATAGGTAATGTTTGTTTATGACCACAACAACAACCAAGTGTAATAATTCCAATATCCCATAAATGTTCTATTTCTTCTACTAAACATTTATCTATCCATATGTATTCTTTAGATGACCATTTAGGTGCTTTTAATTTTACTGTTTGTTCCCAACTACCAAATTTCGTATTAATATTACATATACAATTATCGTTATCGTTCATATTCTACCTCCTAATTACCGAACTTAAATCCGGCATATTTTTTATATACTAAATCGTGTACGTTAATGTCATATAACTTTCTCATATACGATTGTACATACTCTTTGATAGGTTCGTGTTCTTCATCTAAGCCATTGTCATATTTACCGTGACAGTTATTTCCATAAGAACACATCAACGCTCCGTTCTCTTTAACACCTAATCCACCTTTAGAGCGTGGTACGAACACGTGTGCTACTTGTAATCCAAATTTACTACCACAGTATACACAACGGTTCATATCCCTAGTTGCTATTTCTTTTCTTACCTTTGGTGGAAAGTCACACGCTTTACTTGCTTTGTTTTTATAATTCATTAAATCACTCCTGTGTCTATGTAATGTTCTTCACAATATCGTAATACTGTTTCGATTAATTCAGTCATTTCAGCCGTTGTAAACTTTGATGAACCGATAAATACTTTATATAACCACCCATCACTACCGCCTATCTTATGTGGTTTAATACGTTGTACCGCACGAAATTGTGCTTGTAATCCTTTTTCAGCTTGTTCAGTAGCCCATAGATATTCGCATTTAATATTGCAATCTTGCAACGCTTTAATATACCAATCCATCGCAGTTTCTCGTGTAACCTTTTCTAACTCACCTAATAACGCCCACATCATGCGATTGCTTTCTACACTACGTTTGCTCTTACGCTCTTTTATTTCTATCGTGTAATATTTGTCCTCGTAATCCAATTCATTTACTTGCATAGAATGGCGATAGTTTTCGATAACAATACTTAGATGTGCATTATTCTTTCGGTCTATTAATATGTTATCTATCTTACCGATTACTTTGATTTACCCCACCTCTTTCTAACAATCTTTGCTGTATCATTTTCCCACGTTACACAATAACTATAATCACGTATCATATCACGGAAATCGTAATATTTATCTTTGTTATATATGCAATGGATATATACTTCTTTATAATCTTTAAACGCTTTATAATCCGTGTTTAAACATCTATTATAATCTTCGTTTGGTGACATTCCTTATTCTCCTTTCTATTCCTCCTTATAAATTCTTATACCATATATCGCAACGGTAACAGTACCAACCTAGTTTAGTATGCTTAACTGGTCCGCAACATTTCTTGCAGAATTTTACTTTAGCTTTCATAATCTACTCCTTTGGCATTTGATAAATTACTTCCATATTAACACTGTCAATTACCAATTCTTCCTCATTAATGAATGTCTTAGTTTGTGATAATACAGATTCTTCTATCTCATCTAACACTTCTAATGCACGTTCTTTTGTTGCGTATGTACCTAAATTTGTTTCATACATTTTTATTACACATTCTTTTGATGCACCGTTTTTTCTAATTTCTTCATATTCTTTATGATTGAAAATTACTTTACTTCTTAACTCTTGTAGTTTTTCTTTGGTTTCTTGTGTTGGTATATTCACTAATTCTATTTTCATATCATAAGGCACTAAAGCCATTCTATCTTGCGTTCTAATACTTAAAATTTTAATCAATCCTTTCTATTCTTACGCCTACTTTATCGCTTATCTCAAATTCATCTACAAATCCTAGTATGTGCTTATGCGTATCATCAGGTATTATTTTAGCCTTAACCATTCCATCTAAAACTGATTTCTTGCTATATGCACGATTGTCTGGGTCGATACGTTTATTCTTAATCAACCAAGTAAACTTAATCTTACACGGTGTATTAAACGGTTTCTTATTTAATAACGCATATTGCACAACACTAGTTTCATCTTTTTTTAAT
>Ga0193952_1000365_pt1 | contig 19311 bp, 19 predicted proteins | sample BB_3_MG_FD_140368 | JGI IMG/M metagenome (GOLD analysis project Ga0193952, IMG submission 140368) | Microbial mat bacterial communities from the Broadkill River, Lewes, Delaware, United States - BB_3_MG | ecosystem: Environmental > Aquatic > Freshwater > River > Microbial mats | place: USA... | reverse complement strand
GCAGTACCAATTTCAATCTTAATATTTTCAGCAGTTCTTTCACCAATATATAAATTGTAGTTTTGTCTAACATAATCAATAATAGATTTATCAAACTTATCACCAGCAACTTTAATAGATTTAGATAGTACTAGTCCACCTAAAGATGTAACACCAATTTCAGTAGTACCACCACCGATGTCAACAACTACATACCCAGATGGATCAGATACAGGAATTCCAGCACCAATTGCAGCTGCCATTGGTTCTTCTACTAAGAATACTTCTCTAGCTCCTGCACTTTCTGCACTTTCTTCAACTGCTTTTCTCTCAACTTGTGTAATTCCATAAGGAATACAAATGATGATTCTTGGTCTTACAAAAGATTTTCTAGAATGTGCTTTCTCAATAAAATATCTAATCATTCTTTCAGTCATTTCGAAATCTGCAATAACACCATCTCTCATAGGTCTAACAGCTTGAATATTTAATGGTGTTTTACCAATCATCTGTTTTGCTTCTTGACCTACTGCTAAGATTTTATCTCTACCATACTTATCATTTTGTACTGCTACTACAGAAGGTTCGTTGATTATAATCCCCTTACCTTTAACTGATACAATAGTATTAGCTGTACCTAAATCTATGGCCATGTCATTGGAAAATAGACCAATTAATTTATTTAACACATTCTATCCTTTCTTCTTAAGCTACTTTTGGTTCTTTTATTTTAAGAACAACGTCTTTTGTAATTGTTATAGTTTTACCTTTATATTCAGGTAAATTATACATGATATCAAGCATGATATCTTCTAAAATCGATCTTAAGCCTCTTGCCCCTGTTTTTCTCTCAATTGCAAGTCTTGCTAGCTCTTTTAAAGCTGCTTTATCAAATTTAAGAGTTACATCATCCATTTCGAATAGTTTGATGTATTGTTTAATTAGAGCATTTTTTGGTTCAGTTAAAATATGAACCATATCATCTTCAGTGATTTCATTAAGTGTAGCTAACATATGTAAACGACCGATTAACTCAGGAATTAATCCGTACTTAACTAAATCATCTGTTTCAACTTTTGAGATAAGTTTTTCATCATCTTTTTTAGTTTTAACATCTTGGTTGAAACCTAAAACATTAGCACCTTCTTTTTTCTTGATGATATCTTCTAAACCATCAAAAGCTCCACCACAAACAAATAAAATATTTGTAGTATCAACTTGAAGTGCATCTTGTCCAGGGTGTTTTCTTCCACCTTTTGGTGGAACGTTTACAACAGAACCTTCTACAATTTTAAGAAGTGCTTGCTGTACACCTTCACCTGAAACATCTCTAGTAATAGATCTATTTTCACTCATTCTAGCTACTTTATCAACTTCATCGATAAAAATAATACCTCTTTGAGCTTTTTCAATATCTCCACCTGCTGCTTGAACAAGTCTAGTAACAACATTTTCAACGTCATCACCAACATATCCAGCTTCAGTTAAAGAAGTTGCATCAGCAATTGCTAATGGAACATCTAAATATTTAGAAATTGTTTGAGCTAATAATGTTTTACCAGAACCAGTAGGTCCAATAAGTAAAACATTTGATTTGTTTAGTTCTGTATCATCATCAATTTCATGGTGTCTAAAAATTCTTTTGTAGTGGTTATAAACTGCAACAGATAGAACTTTTTTAGCTCTTTCTTGTCCAATTACATAATCATCTAAAATAGCTTTTAGTTCAGCTGGAGTTTTTAATTGAATCTCTTCTTTTGTTATTTCTTCGCTTTGTGTAATACCATTTTCAGAATCTTCATCAGAAATATTACCAGTCATGATATCATGAGCAGCACCTACACAAGCTTTACAAATGCAAGCATTATCTCCAGCAATTACTGGATTATCTCTTGAATCTGAAGTACCACAAAAATCACATATAATTTTACTCATTTTACGCCTATTTTTTATTTTCTATTATAAGGAATTCCACGTTTTGTATTTAACGCGAAATTAGCTAATTCTTTAACATGATCATTGTTACTAGTTTCTAGTAACTCTTTTGCAGAATCTGCAAGAGGATTTCCTGATTCAAATAAAGCTTTATATGCTGCTCTTACAGCATCAATATCTTCTCTATTTTTAAATCTTCTTCTAAGACCTGTAAGGTTTAGACCTCTTACAACTGCTTTATTACCTTCAGCTAAACAAAATGGAGGAATATCTTGATTTACAGCAGATGCTCCACCAACCATAGCTTGAGTTCCAATTTTACAAAATTGGTGAACAGGAGTTAATCCTCCAACAACTACAAAGTCATCACATTCAACGTGACCAGCTAGAGTTGCACCATTTGCAAAAATACAATTATCTCCAACAATAACATCATGAGCTACATGTGTGTATCCCATAAATAAGTTGTTGTTACCAATAACTGTTTTAGCTCCACCACCTTCAGTACCTGGATTGAATAATGTAAATTCTCTAATTTTATTGTTATCTCCAATAATTAGTTCTACATCTTCTCCATTAAACTTAAGGTCTTGTGGAATTGTTCCAATTGCTGCATGAGAAAAAATATGATTATTCTTTCCAATTGTAGTTTTACCTTCAACAACAGTGTGAGAATCTACAATTGTTCCATCACCAATTTTTACATTTTTACCAATAATTGTATATGCGCCAATAGTTACGTTCTCACCTAACTGGGCACCTTCTTCAATTATTGCTGTTTTGTGAATATTATTCATTACTTTACCTAAATTGTTTGTGATTATTTGTCAACAATCATTGCTTTAAATTCTGCTTCTGCTGTTAGTTTCCCATCAACATAAGCTTTTCCACTTAACATCATTAAAGTGCTTTTCATTTTGATTACTTCTAATTCGTAATCTAATCTATCACCTGGTTTAACAGGATTTCTAAATTTTGCTTTATCAATACTCATGAAGTAAATTACTTTGTTTTTCATTTCTTCTTCTGATAAATCTGAACTCTTAAGAGCTAAGATACCACCAGCTTGAGCCATACCTTCTAAGATTAATACACCAGGGTAAATTGGGTGACCTGGAAAGTGTCCTTGAAATGCAGGTTCTGAAATTGAAATATTTTTAAAACCTTTTATGTTCTTCTTTAGTTCCATATCTGTAATTCTATCCACAAGTAGAAGTGGATATCTGTGAGGAAGAATTTCTTGAATCTGTGTAATATCTAACATGTATTATCCTAAATTTTTTTATTAATGACAGATATTATATCTAAATAAAAATTAGTTTTGAATTATGCTTGCAACGTTTTTCGAACTTCCATTTTGTAAGTAATCTCTTAATATTTTAGAGTTTTCAAAAAATAATTTTTTATCCATAGACTTATAATCATTTAATAGATTTTCTACTGTTACTTCTTCTTGTAAAAATTCACTATGAATTTGTGACTTTTCCATTTTTTCAAAGAAAATATTTGCAAGGCCTATGAAGTTTATTTTTACAAAAGTCTTACCAATCATATAATCTAACTTTTTAGCAATATATGAAAGAGTAAATGGTGTTCCAATAAGAGCTGCTTCAAGTGTTGCAGTTCCTGAACAAATAAATGCATATTCTGCTTCTTGAAGTGTATCATGGGCTTTAGTTGAAATTGTAAAACCTGAAATGTCTCCGTAGTTTTTAGCTATGTATTCCTTGTCAAATTTAGCTGGAATAATTAAAATATGCTCTTTATTTGGAATTTTTTTAGCTAATTCTCTAAAAATTGGCATATGATTTTTAATCTCTGTTTTTCTACTTCCTGGCATGAAAGCGATTTTTCCACTTGTGTTTAACTCTTCTTTGAAGTTATGTATTTCATCTAATAAAGGATGTCCAACATAAGTAATCTTTTCTTTATCATTATATATTTTTGATTCAAAAGGAATGATTGAGCATAGTTTTGAACAATAAGCTTCAAGTTTTTTAACACGGCCTTGTTTCCAAGCCCATGCTTGAGGAAGAATATAATAGATAATCTCTTTATCTGGATATGTAGCTTTTAGTTTTTTTGCAAGAGGTAGGTTAAAACCTGAAGAGTCCATAAGTAATACTTTGTCACAATCACGAGCTAGTTCTACTAACTCATCTCTAAGTCTAAAAAAGAATCTTAGTTTTTTTATTGCATCTACAAAACCCATAATTGCTAAAGCAGTTAAGTCATATAATGGATTCCCTAACTCTTTATCAAAAACTCCTACCATCTCGATATCATCGCAAAAGTGTTTTTTTAACTCTCTTAGATGAATATTTGAAGATGTTTCCATTGCACAAACTAAAAGTTTCATATAATTTCCTCTCTTACATCATCATAAGTCTCAGCTTCTAACTCAATTTCATATTTTGCATCAGCAATTTGGTCTAAAACAATAATTGTACTTAGATTAAAAGCACTTTTTATGATTTGATTTCTTACTTCCAACTCTTCTTCAAAAGAAGGAGGTGCATACATAAGCTCTTTTACATCTGAATAATCTGTATTTGCTAAAGCATTGAATTTTTCAAGTGAAATGATTTTTAATTCATCTCTATTTAGATAGTTAATACCATCTTTTTCATATTCAATTCTTCCGTTTGTTTTGTTTCTATTTATCATCGAGTAGGGTAAAACATACGAAGATACGATTTGTTTAGCTACTTTAACACGTGCACTTAAAAGCCTATAGTTTAAGAATCTATGTTTAACTATTTTGTATTGCTCACCAGTTCTCTCTAACTCATTTCTTCTTTTATAAAGCTCTAATCTCTCTTCAATTGACTCAGGTAAAATCTGATTTGAGATAGGATTAAACATCTCATCCATGATTTTCTTTTGAGCTTCTCTTTGAGCACTTAGACCAAATAAACAACCACAATAGTTTTGTCTATAAAGTTGATTTTCTTTTACTTTTTTACCTTGAATTTCAGCACCATTACCAGCTTTGTAATCTCTGAAAATAAATTCGATTCCGTGCAGTTTTTCTAAGTTATGACCAATAATATCTAGTTTTTCTTGAGATTTTTTAGGAGAAATTAATAGTGTAGTAGTAAATTTATCATGTCCTAATTCTTTTGCTTTTTCAACTGTATTATCAAGTCTGTCATCATAACAAACTGTACATCTATCACCTTTTTCAGGGAGATGTTCCATCCCTTTTACTTTTTTAAGCCATGCTTCTAAATTGTATGGCCCTTCAAGGAGCTCAATACCAAGTTTTTGACATGAGTATTCTACGTCTAAATATCTAAGTCTATATTCACTATATGGATGAATATTAGGGTCATAAAAAAATCCCACTAATGTTTCATCTGGATATTCTTCTTGTATTCTTTCTAAAAAATAGTGACTATCGACTGCACAACATATATGTACTAACAAAAAATAACCTTTGATTTTATATAATTTAGAGATATTATAGTAAAATATTACAAAACAAAGGATTAGCCATCAAAAATATAGCTTTCATAATTTTATCAATATTTATTTTTACAGGATGTTTTAATACAAAACCACAGCTTACATCAACAGCTACAATACTTATAAAAACACCATCTATGAAGTTTTATGATAAAGGTTTTATCTACAAGTATGCAAACTATACACAAGTTCAGATTTTCTCAGCAGGAACGGCTGTATTAGATATGAAAATATATGAAGATAGAGTTTGTAAGTCAACTTTTCAGTGTCAAGATTTAGAAACTTTTAATTCAAAGAATCTACATAAATCATATGACAAAGATTTTTTAAGAAATTTATTTAATACAAATGAAAAAGAAGTTATTCATAGAGATAAAGAGAATAGAATACTTATAAAAATAAGAAGAGACTAATATCTTCACATTCTGTAAAATTAAGTTATAAATAAATTATTAGTTTATTGTATTAAAAGTATTTAAAAGTTATATTATTATTAAATGTAACTTGGAAAAATACTTTGAATGATAAAAAATTTCTAAAAGGTGATGTTTTTGGCGGAGTTGTGTCTGCTTTTGTAGCTCTACCTTTAACTTTAGCTTGTGGAATACTTCTTTTTAAATCTATACCAAGCCTTACTCAATTTGGTATAAATTCAGCAATTTACTCAGCAATAATTGCTAGTTTAATCTCTGTCTTTATTGGTAGTCATAAACTTCAAATTAGTGGACCAAGAGTTGCTATTACTTTAATATTGGCAGATTATTTACTTAGTTTACATACAAAACTAAATACATCTTTTGATGATATAAATCTTATTATTATAGTTTTTATGATGGCTTGTGTAGTTTTAAGTGGTCTTTTTCAAATAATATTTGCTTATTTAAGACTGGGAGATTTTATAAAGTATCTGCCAACTTCTGTAACTATTGGAGTTAGTGCTACTATTGGTTTATTGATAGTTTTTAAACAATTTCCTTTAGTTTTTAACTCTTCTTCTGAGTTATTAAGTACAAGTTCTTTTAGTTTACTCGCTATTTTAATTCTTATGCTATTTGTTCTTTTTTCAAAAGAAATTTTTAATACAAAAATATCTTCTAAAATATTAAATTTAACTCCTTTACTTGCTCCTGCTTTTGGGATTGGGCTTTTTTATATACTATTTACAGATAATAAATCTGAATATTTACTTGATAATATTTCAATTACTTTGCCAACTTTAGATGTATATTGGAATAGCTTTATAAATACATTTTTAAATTTTTCAAGTGATTTATTAAAAGATAATATCTTTGATTTATTTTTAACTGCACTTTCTCTTGCAATAATTAGTTCACTAAGTTCTCTTCTTAGTGTTACTATTTTAGAAGAGAAACAAAAGTCTATAAATAGTAATCCTGCTTTAGAACTAAAAGGACAAGGTCTTGGAAATATTATAAGCGGAATATTTTCCGGAATGCCAAGTGCTGGATCTGAAGCAAGAGGGTTAAGTAATTATAACTCAGGTGGTAGAACTAAAATATCTGTTGCAGTTCATTCTTTGTGTCTTTTTTTAATTGTATTTATTTTTAATGAGTATTTACTTTATATTCCTGAAGTTGTTCTTATTGCACTTTTAATTCATATTGGTTTATTTATGACTTTTCCTTTATTAAAACTAGGAAGAAATATTTGTATTTCTTGTGCTAAAAATAAAGAAGGAACTCTTGGGGATTGCATAAAAGACATTATTCAAACTTTTATGGTTGTTGCAGTTATGTTATTTACAGCTTATATTGAAAATATTAGTACTTCTATTGTTGCAGGTTTTGCCGCAGCTTCTATACTTTTTATTTACGAGATGATGAAAAATACAAACTACAATGTAATTTCTTGTGATAATTTTCATTCAAAAAAGGTAAGACCATCTATTTCAATGAATACTCTAAAAGATAATGGCTCAAGAATAAAAATCATAGAACTAGAAGGTGCTATCTTCTTTGGTACAGCTGATGCTTTAAGAGATGTGATAAATAGTTTAGAATCACATTCTAAATATATAATTATTGATTTTAGAAAAGTTACAGAGATGGATATAACAGGGGCTCAAATATTAAAACTATGTGTAAAAGATCATCCTAATATTAGCTTTTATCTAAGTCATATTAGAATAGACGATGATACTTATCAGGCTTTATGTCCTATTGGTCTTGTTGGTAAAGGTGGTTTACCTTGGTATGAAAATACAGACTTTGCTTTAGAAGAAGTGGAAGAAGATCTATTATCATCTTTAAATATTGAAATAAGAGATGAGAATAGAGTTTTATCTTTAAATGAAATATCACTTATGAAAAACCTAGATAAAAATGAACTTGAGACTTTGGAAAAATACTTAGAGCTTAAAAAATATAAAAAGGATGAGTATTTATTTCAAGAGAATAATCCAAGTCTTGGACTTTTCTTTTTGAAAAAAGGAGAGGTTTCTATTTGGGCTAAACAATTAGAATCAAGTAATAAAAAAGATTTATCCCAAATTAGAAGAATCACTTTTACTTCAGGGGTTGTAATTGGAGAGATGGCATTTTTTGAAAACATAAAACATAAGGTAAGTGCAAAAGCACAAAGTGATATAGAAGTTTACTACTTAAGTAAAGACTCCTTTGAGAAGCTATCTTTAAATGAAGTAGTTTTAACTCAAAAGATTATGTTTGAAATTTGTAGTCATATTTCAAAAAGGTTAAGGGAAGTATCTTTAGAAGTTCAAGTATTAGAAAGATGGGAATAAGATGAAAAAATCAAGAGTTGTTCGAAATATTATAGTGTCTATATTTTTTACTTGGGTAGTTTACTCTTTTTATAATATAGAGTTTATTCGATCAAATGTAGGAGATAAAGCTTTTGACTTACTAAATGAATATTATCTATCTTCAAAAAGTGAAAAATTAGATGCACCAAATCTATTTTTATTTAAAGTAGATGACTATTATTTGGAGCAAAAAAAATTGTTAAATGATAGAGGTGAATTAACTTATGGGTATTTGTTTCCTAGAAATCACATAGCAGACTTTATTAAGAAATTTGATGCTCACTTAAAAAAAGAGATTGAAAATAAAGAAGATTATCCAAAGATGATGTTTATTGATTTTGATATGAGTTATAACTCTGATGTTCATAATAAAAAACTAACGAAAGATGATAAATATCTATTAGAGGTTTTAAAGCAAGACAGGCCATATAGTATATATCTTCCTAAAACATCAAGTTTTAATATTCTTGAATCAAGTAATGATAAAGTAATACAAGAAAAAATCAAAAATGGAAAAATAGTACTAGTATCTATCTCTTTTAAAGTTGCCGTTGATGATATAACTAGAAGATACGAGCCTTTTAGAAAGTACTATAAACAAGATAGCAAAAAAGAAGAGAATTATACTTTTGTCGGGCTAGAAGTTTATAAACAGTATAAGTCTTTAGAAAATACAAAAAATCAAGATGATTTCACCCAATCAAAAATCATCTATAAAGACTATCAAAATGATATAGAAAACAAAGATACAAGCCATAAAAGTTTTTGGCAAAACTTTAGAGCTTATAGTGCTTCTAAAAACTTAGACGAGTTAGTTCCAACAAAACTTTATAATAGTGTGATATATCTAGGTGGTACACACAGTAATAGTGATGATACTTTTTCAAAAGATTTTCTAGATAGAAAAATAAGTGGTATAGAAGCTCATGCAAATGCATTGATGACTATCTTTTATTTTGATGGAAAGCTTAAGGATTTAGATATTTGGCTTTCTCTTCTTATTATTACAATGGTAATATTTTTATGTGAATATGTTTCTTTAAAATATAGAAAACTCTTTTTTTTACTAAATAAAATTCCAGTAGTTAAATATATAGTAATAGATAAAGAAAAAATGTTTGTATTGTTAGTGTTTATTCTCTTGATATTAGTAAGTATATATCTTTTAAGTATGGCACTTTGGTTTAACTGGTTGATTCCTTCACTTACTATCTCTTTTGTAGCCATAATAAGACATATAGAAATTTATAAAAGTTTTGAGATAAAACTAGCTAAAAAATATAAAAACAGAATAAATATAAAAAGGAGAAAAATATGAAAATCTTAATTTCAATTGCACTATTAGCATCTCTATCTTTTTCACAAATGCTTAGTGTAATTAAAGGCGATGTGAAAATTAGTGTTAATAAAAAAGAGTATAACTTAGGAAAAGGTGAAAAAAAAGAGCTTGAGGATGGGGATAGTATTCTTTTTATAAGTGGTATTGGAAGAGTAATAATAGATGATATACAGCTATCAGAAAATACTAGAAAAGAGTATAAAGTACCAGTAAAAAGAGGCTATTTCTCCAATTTATTCAAAAAGCTAAAAGAGGGTGTTGTAATAGCTTATGTAGATACTCAAGAGAGCTCAAAAAATGGAGTTAGTACAAAAGGTGTAAAAGAGATAAACGATAATAGTAATATCATTTTAAAAGCAGATTCAAAAGAGTTTATAATAGCAAGTGAGCAGTTTGGTCCTCATCCTATAACAATAAAACTAAAAGATGAAAAAGGAAAAATTGTAGATACCTTTGTAAATGAAAATAATGATATTACTATATATAAAGTCTCATCTTCTTTTGTAAAAAATGGCTTTAAAATAGAGGTGTTTGATGGCTTTGATGAGGTCTTACTTAAGAAAAATATTGTGAAGAATTAGTATGAAGTATTTAATTTCTTTTATTGTAATTGTTTTTTTTACGGGGTGTATTGGGCATAAAACTATTCCTGGAACAGATACTGGAAGAATAAACTTTGGTCATATTCCTTATAAAAATGAAATGATATTTTTGGAGGTTGATAAAGAATGGAAAAATACATTTAATAAAAACACTATTTTATCTTCTGATAAAAAATACCTCTTTACAGTTTCTAATGAAAAAGAGATTGATATTTTTGATATTAAAAATAGAAAACTTATAAAAAGAATTAGAGCAGAAAAAAAATCTAATGATATGGGAAAGATATTATCTTTAGGATTAACTAATGATAATAAATATTTAGCTAGTTCAGGAATATTTGAAGATACTAGTAAGTATTTTTCTAATCCTGATAAAGTCTCTGAAGAAGAGTTATTGAACATGGGTGCGATTAGATTATATGATGCATCAAATTATAAGTTATTAAGACTACTGAAGTCACATAAAGGTCAAGTATCTAAACTTTTATTTACAAAAGATAGTAAATATTTGGTTTCTATATCCACAAAAAAAAGAAAGCTTGGCAAGCAAGAGATGATTCTTTGGGATATGGATAGTTTTAATGTGAAAAATAGAGTTAATATTTCTTATCAAATAACAGATGCAAAACTAATTAATAGAAATAAAAAAGTAATTCTAATGACAGCTTCTACTGATAAAAAAATCAGATCTTACGATTTAGAAGACTTTAAATTATTAGAAAAAGATAGAGGAAGAAAATCTTTTAAAATTTTAGCTTTAGGGAAAAATGAGCTTGCTGTATCTTATGGAAAAGATAAAAATAGAGTTTATATCTTAGATTATAATTTATCATATAAAACAGAAATTAATACAAATAGTAATCCTGTAGATATTAAATACTCTGATGATTCAAAGTTTCTTCTAGTAAGTAGTACTAATGGAGCAATTGAGGTTTTTAATAGAGAAACTAATAGCTTAGAAAGTCGTTTTGTAGAACATAAAAGAAATAGTTTAGGATTTTTTTTATCAGATAAAAAAATATTAAGTATTGGTGGAGAGAGCAATGAAATTCTTATTTGGGATATGTATTCTCATAAATTTGAGAAGATTATCTCCAGTGAAAAAGGTATTCAAAGTCTAGGAACAAAAGATTCTATGATAGCAATAGGAGATAGTTTATATGTTAATAATGAGAGAAAAATAAATAATAGAGGGCCATTTTCTAAATCCTTTGATTTAGAAAAAAAAGTTTTCAAAAAAGATATTCAAAATTTTAATACTATTCCTATGCAAGATAAGCTTTCAAAAGTTCAGTTAATTGCTTCATCAAAAAATGCTCCAAAATATATTGTTCGTATTTATAAAGGTGAAAAGCTAAACAAAGTACCTTTTGAAAATGGACAAAACTACTGGGCTTTTGGATTATACAACTATAGTCCAGTTGGAGTGGGTAAAAATGGAAAAGTAGAAACTCTAGGTGGAGGAATTAAGTATTTAGGTGCAAAATCTTTTATGCGTACCTTAGCTATTTATGATAAATTTTTGATTGCATCTGGAGATTCTGGTGTTATGTATTTTTGGTTACAAACAAAAGAAGATTTTTCAAGAGTCAGAAGATTTCATCCTAAGTTGAGTTTGTATATAAAAGATAATGAATGGGTATTATGGACGTCTGATGGTTATTTTGATTCTTCTGAAAATGGCTATAAAAATATAGGTTTTCACCTAAATCAAGGGCATGACAAAGAAGCAAAATGGATAGGAATAGAAAAGTTATATGATCATTTCTATCGACCAGATTTAGTAAAACTTGCTTTAAAAGGTGAGGATATAAATAAATATACAAAAGGTCTTTCCTATAAAGATGTATTAAAAAACCCACCACCTAAAGTATCAATATTAAATAAGAGTAAAACAACAAAATCTAATAAAATTAATATGAAATTTAAGGTAAACCAAGTTGATAACGGAGGCGTAGGACTTATTAGAATATACCAAGAAGGTAAGTTAATAAGAACTATAGGAAATGGAAAAGTAAGTAGAAAAGCTGCAAATGTCATAGAAGAAATAGAGACTGAAAAGTTAGAAGAAAAAGCTAAAATAGAACAAACTAAGTATTTAGAAAATATTGATTTAATTGCTTCAAAATCAATAGAAGGTACAGTAAATGAAAAAGAGCTAGTTCAAGAAGTTCTTTTAAATAAAATATCAAATAAAGAAGGTTTATTTCACTTACAACTACCATTAAAAGCAGGCAGTAATACTATAGAAATAGAGGCTTTTAATAAAACAAACACAGTATCAAGTATTAGAGAAAAAATACAAATTACTGCAAAAATCAAAAAAAGAAAACCTATAATTTATGCAATTGTTGCAGGAGTAAATGAGTTTGAACAAAATAGAAGATTTAAAAATCTAAAATACTCACAAAATGATGCAAAAGCTATAAAAAAAGCACTAGAAACAAAAATAAAAGAGAAAGTTGAAGTTATATACTTAATTGGAAAAGATTTAACAAAAGAAAATCTTCAAAAAGCAGTTGAAAAAATCAAGAAAAAAGCAAAGCTTGAAGATAAAGTTATATTTTATATCTCCACTCATGGTAAGGCAATAAAAGGAAATTTATATCTGATTCCACAAAACAATAAACAAGCTAGAAATTGGATTAAATTTGAAGAATTATTCAAAGAAATACAATCTATAAATGCACTTGAACAAATATTTGTAGTTGATGCTTGTGAGTCAGGAAAAGCAAAAGATATAGTTGCTTCTATTTATGATTCAAAAGCTTCTGTATTAGCTAAGAGTTCAGGAGTTCATGTACTACTTGCAACTACAAAAGGTACTTATGCTTTTGAGCATTCAAATCCAAATGTAAAACATGGGGTGTTTACAAACAATATTTTAAAAGCTTTAAATGATAAGTCAACTGATAAAAATAGAGATAGAAAAATCTCAGTAATAGAGTTATCAAAAACGTTAAAAGAATCAAAATACACAGTAAAACATCAGTATCCAGTAATTAGAAATGTTGGATATGACACAAAAATTAGAGATTTAAAATAATTAAGACAGTACCTTGTCTTATTGCTATAGTAAAATTCAAAAAAGAAAGGACATAAAATGGCAAAATATACAATACAACACGAAGGAAGTGGCTTCGTAGCCTTAGATCAATATTCTAACTTAGAAGATGCAATAGAGGCTTCAAAAAACAAATCTAAGCATCAAGATAGGTATGTGAAAATTAGAGAAGATAGAATAGGTGGATATGTGGGATATTTTTATAATGGTGAAGAAGTAAGTGGAAAAAATTTTTAAAGGGAAATAAATGAAATTAAAATTATTATTATCAAGCTTATTATTAGGAACAACACTGTTTGCTGGACAGTTTGATGTAGAAGTAAATCAAGTACAAAGAGCACAAGCAGCAAAAGATCATCTTTCTTCTGCTGATTTTATGTTAAATAAAGCATATAAAAAAGTAGTCTCTGTATTAGATGCTAATGGTAAAAAAGAGTTAAAAACAGCTCAAAGAGCATGGATAAAATTTAGAGATGCAAGTGCAAAAGTTGCTTCTTCTAGATATGCTGGTGGTTCTATTGCTGGATTGATTAGACTTCAATCTTTAATTGAAATCACAAATGATAGAACAGCACAACTTACAAAATTACATTTAGATTTAACTACAAACTAAAATATACCTCTTCGAGGAGGTATATTATCTCAATGAAAAAAAAGTAAAATACAAAAACACAAAAGTATCGTAATAACTAGAAAAAGTTGAATACTTCTATATGTCATTATTCATCTACTTTTAACTCTTTTTTTATTTTTATTAAAGAGTTCTTTTCTTGCAAAAAAGTAGTAGCTAGGCTATATGTAAAAAATAAACTTAAAGCTATTATTAAAAATTGTTTCATGTTATATCCTTTTTGTTGTTTTAATTAAATGTGTTATAAAATTATAAAACTATAAGAGGACAACATCTTGTCCAAGAGATGGAATATATGGAAAAAGATTTTACAAAACTAAAAAAGAACCCAAATAAAGAGAAGTACACAGACTCAATACTTACAAGATTAGTAAAAATATTACAGATGTTAAGTGAAGAGGAACTTCCAACAAAAGAAAGATTGATGGAAGAGTTTGCTGTAAGTGAAAAAACTATACAAAGGGATATAAAAAGATTACACTTTTTTCCTATTGAAAAAAATGAGTTTAAACAATATCACTTTACAGAAGGTTTCTCATTAAACAAAGCAACATTAAAAAATGATGAAATGCTTTTTGTATATTTATCACTTTCACAAATAAAAGATATAAATAAAAACTTTGAAAAAACAACCCATGATATTTTTTCAAAGCTTTTAACTCCAAGATATACAAGTGCTTATCATATAAAAGCAAACTCTTTTGAGAATATAGATATTGATTCACAACTTTTAAACGATATCGAAAATGCAATATCTTTAAAAAATACAATTTATTTAGTTCTTCCTAATAGAGAGTTTCTTCTTGAACCATATAAAGTAGTAAGTTTTGATGGAATTTGGTATTTATTTGGAAGAGATACAGAAGATGAAAAAATAAAAACAGTATTTATTCATCAAATAAAAAATATGGAAATAAGAAAAGAAAAGTTTGATTTAACAAAACCAGTAGATGAGATTTTGGATAATGTTCACTCAGCTTGGTTTGATGATGGAAATAGCATGAAAGTAACTATAAAAGTTCATGAAAACGCAGCATTTAATTTCAAACTAAAAAAGATACTTCCTTCTCAAAAAATATTAGAAGAGTATGAAGATGGTTCTTTAAAAGTAGAGTTTTGTGTGACAACAGAAGAAGATATTGATAATACTATAAAAGCTTGGATCCCTGACGTTGAACTTCTAGCTCCTAAAACTTATAGGAATAAGTTAAGAAAAGAGCTAGAAGAGTATTTAAAATTGTATAAATAAGAAACTTTTATCTCTTATAATTTCTTTAGTTTCGCATAACCTGTTCTAATAAGTTTTAGAAGAGGTTTTCTGTATGAACTAAATACATACTTTTTGATTTCGTATGCAAGTCTACCTTTTACATTTACAAGACCCATTAAATCACCTGCTGCGTATTTACCACCAAGAGCAATAAGAATACCATCAAGTTTTGGTTTACATTGGATTAATCCTCTATCTGCAATAGTATTTAAGATATTTTTCCCTGCATTTGTACCTGAAATTCTAGCAATAGTAACATTTGGAGGCATAATCTCTCCATCTTTGTTTTTAATCTCTGCAACATCCCCAATAGCAAAGATATTTTTGTGACTTGGTACTTGTAAATAGTCATTTACTCTAATCTGACCTCTACCATTTGTATCAAAGTCTTCTAATCCTTCGATTTTTGAAGCTTCAACTCCACCTGTAAAGATTAAGAATGAGTGAGGGATTTTAGTACCATTTGAAAGGTGTGCATATCCATCTTCTAACTTTGTAAGTTTTGTAGATGTGATTACTTTAATTCCTAAAGATTTTAATCTTTGGTGTGAAATATTAATCAGGTTTTGTGAAAGACCTGGAAGAATAGTATTTGAGCTAGAAATAAGTGATATTTTTAAGTTATCACAAGAAAAGTTACCTCTTTTAAAGAACATCTTTGAGTTGTATGCCATTTCTGCTGCGATTTCTACCCCTGAAAGTCCAGCTCCTACAACTACAATATGTGTATCATCACACTGTTTTGCTTCATCACTAATCTTTTTGAATAGTTGATTCTCAAAACTTTGTTTAAAGAACATTGCCCAATGTAATTTTTTGATATCGTGAGCGTTATTTAGTCCTGGAATTTGAGGAGGGAAGAAAGTTCTTGTTCCTGCTGCCATTACTAAATAGTCGTAAGTTACTATTTCTTGCTCTTCTGTATATATCTTTTGCTCTTCTTTGTCTATGTTTCGCACTTTTAAGTTTTTATACTCAACATAGTCATGGTTTAATCCCATACATAATGTAGTCAAGTCAATAGTTACATCTGCAATATTTGATTTATTTGCAATTAAATCATAAACTTCTGGTTGTAAGTTATGAAATGTATGTTTATCTATCAATGTTATTTGAATGTTCTTGTTTTTTGCTAACTCTCTAAGTGCATATATCCCAGCATATCCACCCCCAATAATTACAACTTTTTTCATAAAGTTTTGTCCTTTAATTTATACTATTTTATTTACAGTCTTCTTTTTATTCCCACATGAATCTTAATAACAATTTCTTTACTTTTTACTATTTAATCCCGAGTAATTAAGTAAGAAATAAAAATCTGATAACCCAATCCATTTGGGGAATATTACACAAAATTTATAGCCTACATGTAGCGAGTTTTGAATTTATTTCTTATTCTATACTTAGGCATTTTAGGGTAATATAAAAACATGTATAATTTATAAAATTTATTCACTTGTGTATATAAATGTTACTTATAAAGATTTTTATAATGAGTTATATTACACATACCTAATTTACTTATTAAACTAAGCTTATACATTTAAGTTAATAAGTTAAAATAATCAAATATTAATAGGAACAAATATGAAATTCGTAGGAGCACATGTAAGTGCAAGTGGTGGTGTTTTTAATGCCCCTATAAATGCTAGAAATATTGGTGCAAAAGCTTTTGCTTTATTTGTTAAAAATCAAAGACAATGGAAAGTAAAAGATTTTGAAACAAAAGTTTTAGATAAATGGTTTAAAGAGTTCGAAGAGACTGGAATAGAAGCAAAACATGTATTACCTCACGACTCATACCTTATCAACTTAGGTCACCCAGAAGAAGAAAAAAGACAAAAATCACTTGATGGTTTCTTGCATGAAATTCAAAGATGTGAGATTTTAAAGTTAGATAGACTAAACTTTCACCCAGGTTCTCATCTTAGAAAGATTACAGAAGATGAATGCCTAGATAGAATAGCTCTATCTTTAAACCAAGCAATTGATGCTACAAATGATATAAAACTAGTTATAGAAAATACAGCTGGACAAGGTTCAAACTTAGGATATAAGTTCGAGCACCTAGCACATATTATAGATAAAGTAGAAGATAAAAGTAGAATTGGCGTGTGTATAGATACATGTCATATGTTCACTGCTGGATATGACATCAGAACAAGAGAAGCATACGATAAGACATGGAAAGAGTTTGATGATGTAGTTGGACGAGAATATCTTATGGGTATGCACCTAAATGACTCAAAACCAGAACTTGGTTCTAGAGTTGATAGACATGATTCTCTTGGAGTTGGAAAAATCGGTTGGGATGCTTTTAAGTTCATCATGAATGATGATAGAATGGATGATATTCCAATGGTATTAGAAACAATAAACGAAGAAATTTGGCCTGAAGAAATTCAAGCTTTATATGATTTAGTAGAAAAATAAAAAATCTAAGGATAATAAATGTCAAAAATTGGAATTTTAGTTGCAAGTGCAAATAACAACGTAAACTTAGCAAACAAATTACAAGAATTAGCTACACAAAATGGTGTAGAATCAGAGCTTATAAAGTTAGTAGATTTAGACTTACCTTTATACTCAACAGTAGAAGAAGAAAGAAATGGTATTCCTGATACTGCAAAAGAATTAGCCCAAAAGATTTTATCTTTAAACGCTTTTATCGTTGTAGCACCTGAATATAATGGAGTTATGCCTCCTGTATTAAACAATGCAATGGCATGGACTTCAAGAGCTACTAAAGACTGGAGAGATGCTTTCAATGAGAAAATCGTAGGATTAGCAACTCACAGTGGTGGTGGAGGTGCTAAAGGTCTTCAAGCTATGAGAATCCAGTTCCAACATCTTGGAGCAAATATCTTAGCAAGAGAACTTTTAACTACATACGAAAAACCTCTAAATGAAGATAGCGCAGTTGTTATGATAAAACAACTAGAAAAACTTTCAAAAGCTTAAGAAAAATCTTAAGCTTTATGGAGATGGTATTCTTTGAATACATATATCTCCATTTTTTAATAAAACCACACTTACATCTTCTTCACTTTCAAAAACTTCATATAAATTTACTAATTCTCTAACTTCAATAGTAGAGGCATAGCTCTCAGGAGACTTTTTGATAATAAGTAGTTCTTTTCTGACTTCATAGTTTCTATAACAAATGTTTAGTGGGATTTTCTGCTGAGCTAGTATCGATAATAACTTCTTCACGGTAAAGCCTTGTGATTAAATATTTTTTTGAATTATCCAGATAAAAACAATATCCTATGCACTATAGTGAATAGATTAATAATTTTAACTCTTATAGACTTACAAACTACTTTCACTATAGGGATAAATATTGTTATTACATATAGATATTGATGAAAATGAGATACAAAATTTTCATAAGAGAATTGCTAAAAATATAAAAGAAATAAGAAATAAAAAAAATATTACTCAAACAGACTTAGCTTTAAGTATAGGTCATAAATCAGCAAGTACTATAGGAAAAATAGAAGCTGGATTAGAAGATAAACACTACAATATAGAACAACTTTATAAAATATCTAAGGCTTTAGATGTGGATATAAAAGAGCTATTTTAAAAATTAAACTAACAAAACAAATACAAAGAGTATAATCTCACTTATAAAATAAAAACAACTATTGGGACTACATGAGCGAAGAACAGAAAAAAATACTACAACAAAAACTATGGGATATAGCAAATACCTTAAGAGGTAAGATGACAGCTGATGATTTTAGGGACTATATCTTAGGTTTTATCTTTTACAAATACCTATCTGAAAAAATAGAGATATTTATCAACAACAAATACTTAGATAATGAAGCTTATGAATTTAGAGATATGGATATATCTGATGAAGACTATGAAGAAAACTTAGAGTATATAAAAGATGGAACAGTAGAAGAATTAGGGTATTTTTTAGAATCAAAAGAGCTTTTCTCAAACATAGCTAAAAAAGGTAATAACCAAGTAGAAGGTGAATCTAACTTCATCTTAGATGATTTATCAACTATTTTAAAAAATATAGAAATCTCTACTATGGGAACAGAATCACAAGATGATTATGAGGGACTTTTTGAGGAGCTTGATTTAACCTCTTCAAAACTAGGACGAAGCGAAAACGCAAAAAATGAACTAATCTCAAAAGTCCTAGCTCACTTAGATGAAATAGACTTTAGACTTCAAGACACTCACGGGGATTTATTAGGAGATGCTTATGAGTATCTAAT